>Ga0208630_100108_pt1 | contig 25910 bp, 12 predicted proteins | sample LakWasMet32_HOW6_2_FD_183874 | JGI IMG/M metagenome (GOLD analysis project Ga0208630, IMG submission 183874) | Freshwater sediment methanotrophic microbial communities from Lake Washington under simulated oxygen tension - Sediment Metagenome... | ecosystem: Environmental > Aquatic > Freshwater >... | reverse complement strand
GGCCAATTTTTGGCTAAAGCGGGTCAAGGCCAGACTGCGGCCGGTAACGGTTGGTCGGCAGCCGGTGGCAGTTTGAACCTGGAGTTAAACGCACAGCATCGCGGCGAACCTGAGGGTGTGGTATTTACCACTGTTGACCGGGTTATTCATGTCAGCGCCGAGCCATCTCCATGGCCGGATTCCGCAGTTAACGGCCAAGCCTATATTTCAGCTGCGCAAATCAGTCAGGCCGGTTTTGATCGCTTGAAACTGGCCAGTTCAGTAATGGAACCGGCGCAATACTCGGCGTCACCGGCAGTACCTGAACGCGGCGAAATCCGTTTCGACGGGGACGTAAACCTATCGCTAAAGCAAAGTCTGGAACTGGATACGCCGCTGATAAGCCATGCTTGGAACGGCGGCGATGTCAGCGGAGAAGTGCTGTTGACAACCAATACCTTTAGCCTGGGTTCAAGCTGGAACCGGGCCGCCTACGGTAATTTGAGAGACCCATCATTGGCGAATAATCAAGGTAAAGAGGCTGTTTTCAGTGTTATCGCCAATAACATTGATTTACGAGGTTCCAGTGAAATCAGCGGTTTTGCTAAAAGCCAATTTAACAGTAGCGGCGACATTCGTCTGATCGGCGTGAATCCCAATAGCGAAAAGGACTTGGTCGGCAGTTTGACGCTTACCGGTGAATTAGACCTGAGCGCCAGGGAAATCTATCCGACTACGCTGAGTAAGTTCAGCCTCTCGGTGGATGCAGCGTTAAGCCCAGACGGCTTGATCAACATCCTGCCTGCACACGGCAAGTTCGCAACGCCATTGTCGGCCGCCGGTCAACTCAACATTAGCGCACCGAAAATCGTTAGCGCAGGTAATTTACTGGCGCCGTTTGGCGAGATTAATCTCACTGCCGACAAATCGTTAACGCTGGCAGCGGGCAGCCTGACATCGGTCAGTGACGATAGCGGCACCTTGATTCCGTTCGGCCGCACTCAAGGTGGATTGGACTGGATTTATCCGCTCGGGTTGTACAGCAATATCCAAATCGGTACACCGCAAAAAGCCATTAGCTTGTCCTCTCCTGATATTGACTTGGCGAACGGTGCGCAGGTAAACCTGAACGGTGGCGGTAACTTATCCTCGTTCGAATTTATTGCCGGTCCTGGCGGCAGTATTGATTATCTTGATACAGGCTCCGCCGGTTATCAGCAAAATTACGCAATCCTGCCCAGTCTGCAAGCGGGTTATGCGCCCTATGATCCACTGGAATTTTCCGGCTCGGGCCTGACACTTGGCGACAGCATTTATTTAAGCGCCAATTCAGGTCTACCCGCCGGTAACTATGTGCTGCTGCCCGCCCACTATGCGCTATTGCCCGGCGCCTATCTGGTCACTCCGCAATCCGGCAGTACTGATATAGCGGCCGGTACCAGCGCAAGACGAGTAGATGGCGCAAACATAGTTGCTGGTTACCGTTATTCAGCCGGAACGAATGTCGCCGATAGCCGTTGGTCCGGCTTTGTGGTGGAATCCGGCAATGTTGCCCGTACTCGTTCGGAGTATCAGGAAACGACCGCCAGCCGGTTTTTTCAAGCCAAAGGTGCGCTGCCGCAAGATGCCGGTAATCTGAGTTTGTTGGCTGGGCAACGATTGGAGCTGGCTGCGAAGATTAGCGCCACTGCAGCAATCGGTGGCTTAGGCGGTATGCTGGATATTAGCGCCAACCAATTGGCGGTCGTCAGACGGCGCGGTGATAGCACGGCAATCTCTGGCGGCGTGGTGTTGCTGGCTGATGAATTGAACAATCTCGGTGTGGATAGTATTTTGCTCGGTGGCAAGAGGACTCGGAATAACAGCCGCACTCAACTGACTGTCAGCGCGCAAACAGTTGACGTTGCCGCCAATGCGCATTTACAAGCGCCGGAAATTTTGCTCGCGGCGACCGATAGCGTTGTACTGGAAACCGGCGCCGGCATCAGCGCCGTAGGAAGTCTAAGCAAATCGGACAGCATTTTTGATATTACCAATGCCGCCAGCAGCAGTACCGATGGTGCGTTGCTACGCGTTTCCAATGCCGGTCAAGCGAGCGTATCACGCGCTGCTGCAGGGCTGAGCAGGCAAACCGGCACCTTGAATATCGCTGAAAATACCCAGCTGACAAGCTCGGGATCAATATTGCTGGATGCCGGAAAAGATACTGTTTTTAACGGCAACATTGTCATGGATAAAGGCGAGCTGACGCTTAGCTCCAGCCTGATTACGCTGGGCGGCGTCGGCACCGGGCACGGCCTGAATCTTTCCGAATCGGCTTTAAATCAATTGCATGCCGATAGCCTGACACTGAATAGTTACAGTACGGTCGACATGATCAGTGCGATGAACCTGCAATTGCGTAACCTGACTATCGATGCCGCCGGTATCTACGGCTATGGCAACGCCGGTCAAATTGCCGCGATCAACGCCAATAATATCACCCTACAAAATACCCACGGCGCGACCGCTGGACAAGACGGTTCCGGTCAGGGCCTGCTCAATCTAAAAGCCGATACCATCACGCTCGGTGCCGGTAACTACGCATTGACCGGCTTCGGGCAAGTGCAATTGGATGCGCAATCATCATTACTCAATAGCGGCAGCAGTACCATAACGGCTGCGAGCGATGTCCGCATTACGACGCCGCTCTGGACTGCAGCTTCCGGAGCCGATACCAGGCTAAATTTGGGGCAGCATAATTTGACCACCATCGCTGACGGCCTTGCGCCCAAAACAACAACCGCCTTGGGCGCAAGACTTAGCGTGACCGCTAACCAAATCGACCATCAGGGACGTATCGAGCTGGCTTCCGGGGTAGTAAAACTGGATGCCGCACAGAATTTAAACATAGCGGGCAGCATTGATACATCGGGCCGAATCATCGATCTTGCGGCTAACTATCTCTATTCCGGGGGCGGCGCTATTGGCCTGACAGCCGGGCAGGGCGATTTGAACATTCAATCAGGCGCAAGGCTTAACGTTTCCGGCAGCAGTTTGGGCGCAGATGCCGGTAATGTAGTGCTCAGCGCCGCCAACGGCAACGTCATCTTGAATGGCAGCGTTAGCGCTCATGCCTATCAGGGCGCAACGGGTGGCAGTTTCAGTCTGGATGCGCGCAATGCACCGTATGCGAGTTTTTCCGGGCTCAACGGTTTCCTACAAAACGCCGGCTTCGAAGGCGATATTTCGATCCGGCAACGGCAAGGTGATCTTACAGTTGCAGCGGATGATCATGTCAACGCTGACAATATCAAATTGACCGCCGACAGCGGACTGTTAAACATATTCGGCAGCCTAGATGTCAGCGGCGATCATGCGGGTTCTATACAACTGGCGGCGGGGGATAAAGTACAAATACACAGCGGTTCCCACCTTAACGCAGTATCGCAAGGCAGCGAAAATAAGGGCGGAAAAGTATTATTAACCTCAATCGATGCGGATGGCGATGGACAACAAGGCGTATCCGTAGCCGACGGAGCCGCCATCGACGTATCGGGCCCTGACGCCGGACATGGCGGCTCGGTGGATGCCATCGTTAATCGGCTAGGTGGAGACGATGCGGCAGTGTCCATTGCCAACAATACGGTACACGGAGCAGGCACGATGAAGGTGGAAGCCATGGCGCGTTATTTGGATATACCGCTGAGCAACGCCCAAATTCAGCAATGGCGCGACGAGACGCAAAGCTATATGGATTCGGCGAGCCAAAATGCCGGACTTCAAGCGCGACTTGGCGGATTTGCCCTGCAGCCTGGATTGGATATTCAGAGTACGGGCAGTTTGACTCTGGATTTATCGGAATCCCTGACCGGCAATACTTGGGTGTCGCAAGATAGCAAAATATGGACAACCCAGTTGAACGATGTGGCTGGCTTGATCGGCAGTTTGCAACAAATCAACGGCACTGGTGCGGTAAAAAATTTGACGGCGGCCGGCAGCAGCTTATTAAACACAGACGGTACTTATTACTTTGACAGTAATTCGGATTCCGCAACGTTCCGGCAATTGTTTGTGAGGATTTTTCCGAATTCCGGCTCAGCTGCCGTGAAATATAATCCAAGTAAAATCGCGGGCAGTTTGGTCGAACACAATGGCTGGGATTTTGAATTGCCGACATTACAAGGTCAGAATTGGCGTTTCGGAGATGCCCAAATGCCGGGCTTGCTCAGCTTGAGGTCGGCGGCCGACGTCAATATTAACCAAACTCTCAGCGACGGTTTTGCCATGTACGATGCCAGCCAGCTTGCTGGGCTGCTCGGTACCAGCGCCAACTGGCTGCCTACGCTCACGCTCCAAACAGGTTCATCCTGGAGTTACAACATTGTCGCAGGCGCTGATTTACAAAGCGCCAACTTGAGCGATGTCCAAGCTTCAACACAGACCGGGGCACTGACTATAGGCAGTAACACCAGCGTTCGGACCGGCACCGGCAATATCAACATGGCTTCGGCAGGAGATATTGTCCTGACTGACTGGACATCCACGGTTTACACAGCTGGCCGTGCCGCAGAAAGCCAACGTTACGGCAGTTTCAGCAATAATTTGGTCGCCGCTGGTTTTTTTGTCGAATATCCCTTCGATGGTGGCGATGTGACCTTGAATGCCGGTGGCAGCATCATTGGCGCAAGCACGCCGCAATTCATGTCCGACTGGTTGCATCGCACCGGCAACTGGAATCCCAGCAACGGTATAAGCAGCGCGGATCGCGCCACAGCCTGGGGCATCGCTTTCGATGGCTTGGTGGTGCAAAACAGTGCCAACGCCAATATACAAAACCTAAAATTCGGTTTCCGTGAAAACGTCGGCGCATTGGGCGGCGGCGATGTCAGCATTCATGCCGGTGCCGATATTCAAGATTTATCCGTGATGTTGCCTAGCTCGGCCAAACCGGTAGGCAAGGTCGAAAATGGCGTAATTACCGAAAACGTCCGGCAACAGCAAGGCGGCGGTAATCTTGACGTAACGGCAGGCGGAGACATCGCCGGTGGTGTGTTCTATGTGGATAAGGGCCATGCCGATTTAAGCGCTAAAGGCGCGATCACCGGTGGCACACAGTTTAGCTCCGGGCCGATATTCGCGATGGGCGATGCGCAATTTAACATCAAGGCCGGTAGCGGTATTGAGGTAGGTAGCGTGTTAAACCCTTTTGCACTGACCGAACCGAAGTTTCTCGATAAAACCAGTTACTTCACTACCTATTCGCAAAATAGCGGCATTAATCTGCAAAGTTTGGCGGGTGATATTCGATTGAACAACGATAGCGCGCTGATTCAACAACAATACAAAATTTTCGACCCGGCCTCTCCTAAAGGCAGGACGATTTTAACCAGCGCCAGTTTTCCGTTACTGTCACTCTATCCCGGCAACTTGACAGCTTATGCGCTGACCGGCGGCTTACAAATTGCCGATTCCATGGCGCTGTATCCGGCCGCCGGTAGCAGTCTTGACCTGAAAGCAGCAGGCGACATCAGCATAGGCAATGCAAGCAATGGCGTTACCCTCAACCAGCTGGACGTGGATTCTAAGCAACTGCTGTCGCTTGCGCAGCCGGTGGCGACGATTAGCGATGCCACCAAGTATCTGTATACCACGCCTTATGGTGGTGACAGCGCTACTGTTCATGCCGTTCAACCGGTGCATCAAACCGATACTTCGCGCAATCAAATTATTTCCAGTCAGGGCAGCATCATCGGTATCGGCGACGCTTTGATAGCCACGGCCAAAGCCACTGAAATCTCTGCAGGTCTGGATTTGGTGAATCTGGGCTTGAAAATTCAGAACATCCACACCGAAGACGTGACCAGCATTCGCGTTGACCGAGATATTATTTATCCATTACAACGGGATGCAACCACTGGCGCGGTGCAAGGTTCGGCGGGCGGCATACAACTGGCCGGGCCTGGATTATTGAATGTCTGGGCCGGGCGTAATATCGATTTAGGTAGTTCGGAAGGTATCACCACTGTCGGGCCATTGCTCAATTCCGCGCTGGCGAAAGATGGGGCTGATATTGTGGTATTGGCCGGTAACCGGCTGAACCAGGATGCCCGGCCATTGAATGATTTTCTGCAATATTACCTGGCCTTTGACGCTTATAAAAACAAGCTGGCTGCGTTGTCTCAGCAACCAACAACTACCGGTCGCTTGCAGATAGCATTGGAAATATTGTTTGCAGAAATCCGTGGCGCCGCCAAAGCGGCAGCAACGTCAAAAGGCGCGGTTCAACAGTTCGCTTACCAGCGTGGTTACGATGCCATCGCAAGATTGTTCCCGAATAGTCCAAGTGGAGACATTAAGCTGTTTTTTAGCCGCATCCAAACCCTGGAAGGCGGCAACATCAATCTACTTGCGCCTGGCGGCATGATTAATGCCGGTCTCGCGTCTGCGTTTACCGGTCAAAAAAGCCAGGCGGAGTTAGGTATCGTCGCGCAACGCCAAGGCGACATTAATATACTTGTGAAAGGCGATTTACAGGTGAATCAGTCGCGGGTATTTACCTTGGATTCCGGGGACATCACCGTGTGGTCTTCGGAAGGCAATATCGATGCCGGACGCGGTGCCAAGTCGGCGATTGCTACGCAACGGCCCAAAGTCAGCATCGACGCAAACGGTAATCTAACGGTAGAGTTTCCTGCGACGGTTTCAGGCAGCGGCATACGTGCCCAATCCGGTTATAACAACGATCATATCGGTAACGTCACGCTGGTTGCGCCGCGTGGTGTTATTGATGCCGGTGAGGCCGGTATCGGCGGTCACGACATTACCATCGCGGCTGCGGCGGTAATCGGCGCAAGCAATATCCAGGCAGTCGGAAATACCTTTGGGGTTCCTCAAGCGGCCTCAACGATAGCGGTACCAACGGGTGTGAGCAATGCCGCCGCGGCGGCCACTAAAGTGGCTAGCAGTCCTGCACTTGAAAACGACGAAGATAATGCAAAAACGGAACGAGTTAAAAACGCGGTAAAAATGGCGTTATTAGATGCACAGATAATCGGCTTCGGCAGCTGCAGCGTAGCCGATATAAGGGAAAGCAAGAAAGGTTGCGGCGGCAAATAAGTAAATTTGACCTCAATTGAACTCTTTGGGTTGTCGCCCGCCGCTCCCCAACATAACAGCAGAAAAATTTCGGTAGGGTATGCATTGCGTGCCATTTTTGGAGGGTTTCGGTAATTAAGCTCCCAAAAGGTACGCGGTGCGTACCCTACATAGCTTATTCCCCAACACTATGGACGTGATCAAAAAAATTGTGGTCTTGAATCCTCGTTCCCCAATCGACTGAATAAACACCTTGTTCAACCCAGTGATGAAAGGAGGAATAGGGCCAATCAACCACATTTTTGACCAAGCCATGTTTCACAGGATTGTAATGAAGATAATCAAGGTGATTTTGATAATCGCGTTCGTCGTGCAAAGCATGTTCCCAAAATCGTCGTTGCCAAATGCCGCGCCGCCGGTAGCGTAGACGCGAAGCAGTCACCGATTGTTCGGCACCACCCAAAGCTAGCCATGCTTGAGTAAAGTGTTTTTTGATGATGCCCCAACGTTTGGAATAATCGCAATCATCGGTTGGCAATGTCCAGATGGCGTGAATGTGATCGGGCAATATCACCAGCGCATCAACGCGAAACGGCAAGTGTTGTTGGCAATGTCGAATCGCATTTCGCAAACAATCCCGCGCCAAATCGTTTGCCAAAATCCCCGCCCGCCGTTCCGTGACCACCGTAAAGAAATACGATCCACCCGGCACATAACAGCGGCGATAATCAGACAAAACCACCTCCAAAACATAACAACGACAAAATTTGTAGGGTACGCATTGCGTACCATTTTCGGAGGGTTCCGGTAATTAAGCTCTCAAAAGGTACGCGGTGCGTACCCTACGTGGCTCCCAAAAGGTACGCGGTGCGTACCCTACCCGGCTACCCGGCTGTTTAAAGGTTTATTAAGTTGGTTCCCATTCAAGAACCCCGTTATTGCTTGATTTAAGTTTTGCTTCCACTACCGACTCAAAAATGCCATATCCATAAACTCCTTTTATACGGATGATTTTAGTATTCGAAGAATCTAGCTCCAATTTTGTATTGTAAGCATCCAGTGTAACGGCAAAGTTCACACCATGCTGAAAAGCAACACTGGGATATACAATCGCTTCTATTGGATATTTAGCGGGGTAATCATTAAATAGGATGTCTGTAAATGCGCTGGTTATTTTATAATCTTGGTTAGTTTTTGCGGGTTGCCTGAACTCATCGGCTATAAATCCATCAATAAGCGAAAATAAAGTCGAATTTTGTCCATTAAGCTGATCCTCATAGAATTCTTTATTTTCCGGTTTTGAGTTCCCTAATTGTAGGTCACCTGTTCGACGATAATAATCAAGTTCGCCTATGTGAAGGAGGATAGTTTCTTTGGGAAGAATAAAAGTTGAAATTACATAGCGTTGTTCAATCTCAGCATTTACTTCCGAAAGAGCGGTATCTTCGTAGAAAGAACAATACAAAAGCGGTTGTTTTGGCTGATTACAGCGTCCGTAATTTTGAATTTGTTCAGCTTGTCGTGGCCCTAGATCACTGGTTAATTTTGGCCAATTAGAATCTGTCCAGGATCTTGCTCTAACCACAGATAATTCTTCCTGTAATGCTTGAGTCGGATATTCCATTTGATCGGTTAAATCACTTATCAGGCTTCGTAATTTTTCGAATGGCAAACTATTCTTAGCCCCACCGCGTAATTGTTCAATGACTTGCAAAGCACCTTCTGCTGTCTCGCAAAGCTTCACCGTATCGGTAGGTTTAAATTCAAAAGTTCCTGACATATGTTTCTATTCTTTCTAAGCCGAGTAGGGGTAGCGCCGCTTATCTTCGTTTGAACGTTTTGCCTTATTTATCCCCCAATAAGGTACGCAATGTGTGGGATATCCCATAAGCTGCAACTAAGATCTTTTACGAATCAAATATATACTCACAAGTTAAACACCATAAGTTGCAACTTATTAACGCGTAAGCTGCAACTTTCTGACGGAATTCACACATAAGCTGCAACTTTCTGATTTTGTATAATTCTGGCTTTTTAGGCGAGTGTATTGATTTAGTGCTTGGATATACTTTCGCTCGTGAATTCGGTAAGCTGATAATAACTAGCCAGAAAGGATTCATACATAGCTTTTGCCGGTATTGGACCAATATTAAGACTTGCTTTACAGACTATTGGGGGGAAAAATGTATATGCTTGGACAGGTTAGCTATTCACTAAGTCCTTTAAAGAAATACAGCAGATATGTAATAAATTTACCAACAAATATCTATCCCGACTCCAATTTCTGTGAAATGTCAATGACAATCTAATTAGGGGCTTCGTATCCAGGAGCAAACAGCGCACTGGCTACATCATATAGCGCAAGATGGTTTTTAAGCCAAAGCCTATATTCATTTCCTTTGAGGGTATGTTTGGATGAGCAATCAACAAGCCATTGACGTAATGTATATCCGGCAATTGCTGCCCTTACTTTGATGTGCAATACACCGCTTGTCATGCCATAGTCACCTTCAATAATCTCGGGATGTTTCTGATTGGGGTGTGGCACTAAATCCAGTTCAACAATACGATTCCATTGAATATCGGCAGATGATAATTCCTGCGTCAGGACAGGGTTGTCCTCTATTACCATCGCCGTTTCTATACGCGTAATAACAAAATCACGAAATTCCTTTGATTTGCGGTCAAAGGCACGCGTATGCCAACGAAGGCCGTCATTGACTAACGCAAATGGAACAATTTCACGCTCAGATGCACCACTGGTGTGAGACTTATATTGCAGCGATACGGTTTTTTGTTTATGAATAGCGCGAGTTATTGGCGCAAGAATTGCCATTGAGGGATGGCTTAATACCAGCGGTAACTCACATGTCAGCATTGCGCCACCAACGCAACTTCCGCCGTCGCCGAAACCTTGTGATAAGGCTGTTAGTACTCGCTCTGGAACATGATTGAAGACTGGTGAGAAATCATTTCCTATTACATAACTTTTGGTCTTGCCATCAAAGCTAATATTGCTCGGAAAAAGTTCTCGATATTGAGCGAAATCCCTTGTGGCTACCGCAGGAGCGACGCCAAATCGTTGATTTAGATCCTGGCGTCGAGCCTCACCTAGAAAATAAAGACGAAACTCAATATAAGCCAGCCGCTCTCGCTGGGCTTGGCTCAAATGTTGAAGAGTGATCGGATAAGAGCTGACTACAGATTTTGAATGCATAGTTTGCATTTTAGAGAGTCGAGCCTAAGTGATCAATCTTTTTTGCTCAATTGACATGATCATTTTGATTATGTATTATAAATCTCAAGATTATTTAAAATTGTAAATAAAAGTAGTCATTAAGAATGGTTAAATCTGACTGACTCCCATTTAAAAGATTCTCAAAAAGAAAAACAGTACGAACGACATATACCTAACATCATAATGGATATCGTACTTGCCACAGATTCGAGTTACTGGACAAAAAGTACGGATTAGGAGATAGCATGCAGCCCTGAAGCGTCTCATCAACTAACATCAATGCCAGAGATAAAGATAGCCAACAACAAGTAGACCTGACCAGAAAACCAGTTTTATAAATACCTATCATTAACAATTTTGAGCCGCTGACCTCCAACAACCAGCAAGTAACTCTTGGAACAATTAACTGATTTAAAGGCCATATTACACTCCAAGCGAGCCAATATTTATTACCTGGAAAAATGTCGGGTAATGCAAAAAGATGGTCGCGTACTTTATCTCACGGAAGCCAAGGACCAAAACTATTACTGGAATATCCCCATTGCCAACACCACTGTTATTCTCTTAGGTACCGGCACTTCTATCACACAGGCCGCCATGCGCATGTTAGCCAGCGCGGGAGTGTTAGTCGGTTTTTGTGGCGGAGGAAGTTCGCCGTTGTTTGCCGGCAGCGAAATAGAATGGCTAACCCCGCAAAGCGAATATCGCCCCACCGAGTATGTGCAAGCATGGTTAAAGTTTTGGTTTGATGATGACAAACGGCTTACGGTAGCCAAAGCCTTTCAAGATGCCCGTGTTACCTACCTAAAAAGCATCTGGGAAAAAGACCGGGATTTAAAAGCCGAGAACTTTTTCGCAGATGACATAGAAATCAGCAACGCCCTGGACACCTATGTCAATCAAATCCCACAAGCTGTAAAAACCGGCGACTTGCTTCAAAAAGAAGCCCTGCTCACCAAGCAACTCTATCGCTACGCCGCGAAAGCCACCAAACTGGGCGATTTTGTCAGGGAACGCGAAAACACCGACCTTGCCAACGGCTTTTTAAATCATGGTAACTACTTGGCCTATGGCCTAGCCGCCACCACGCTTTGGGTACTAGGCATTCCGCATGGTTTTGCGGTCATGCACGGCAAAACCAGACGCGGCGCATTAGTGTTTGATGTCGCTGACCTGATCAAAGACGCCATCGTTCTGCCCTGGGCCTTTATCAGCGCCAAAGAAAAAGCCACCGAACAGGAATTTCGCCAACAAATCCTACAAAAATTTACCGAGCACAAAGCCCTGGACTTTATGTTTGAACAAGTCAAGCAACAAGCTATGCGGGATGACTGGTCATGATGGTGACTTTTGTCAGTCAATGCCAGAAAAAAGCCCTCAATCGCACCCGGCGGGTTTTAGATGCCTTCGCTAATCGGATTGGTGATAACACTTGGCAAACCATCATCACCGAAGACGGCTTAATTGCCGTTAAAACCCTGTTGCGCAAAACCGCCACCAAAAACACCGCAGTGTCTTGTCATTGGATTCGGTCAAGGAGCCGGAGCGAGTTGGTTTGGATAGTGGGGAATCGCAAGCGGTTTAATGCTGAAGGGATTGTGCCTGTGAATAGCACTAGAATTGATTTTAGTCATCGCGAATGGGAAAAGGGCTGGCACACAACCGAAATTATCGTCATTGCTTCTGCAATTGCGGGGTTATTCCATGACTTGGGCAAAGCGAATGATTTATTTCAAGACAAACTCAATCCAGAAATTAAAGGAAAAAGATTCGAACCGTATCGGCATGAATGGGTGTCATTGCGTTTATTTCAGGCTTTTGTTGACGGACGTGGCGATCAAGAATGGCTAGAACAATTAGCAACTGTTGATGAACAATTAGAAAAATATATTCTGCAAAAAATAGTGACCGACCAACCTGCGCAGAATGAATTCAACAATCCTTTCGACACGCTGCCAACGTTCGCAAAATTAGTGGGTTGGCTAGTGGTTTCACATCATCGTTTGCCTGCGTATCCAAAACAAGGCGAAGCAGAACCAGGAATTGATCAACCCGATATATGGTTAAGCCAAGATTTTGATGATGCGTGGAATTCCGTTAATAGCAGAAACCACGAATGGGAAGGTGAAATAGTAAAAGCCAACTGGACATTTTCCAATCACACCCCGTTGGTAAGCAAAACTTGGCAAAAAAAAGCCAATCAGCTTTCGAAACGCGCGCTGTCTTGCCAAGGTTTGCTTGGTGTCGATTGGTTTAGCCAGCCATTTGTGATGCACTTGTCCCGTCTGGCCTTGATGCTTGCCGACCATCATTATTCTGCCCAAGACGTGCAAGTCCGCTGGCAAGATGCCAATTATCAGGCTTACGCCAATACCGACAAACAACATCAGTTCAAGCAAAAACTGGATGAGCATAATGTTGGCGTAAGCCAGCACGCCTTTGATTTCATTTTAAGGTTTAGACGCTTACGCGAAGAATTGCCCATGCTCCCCCCCAATAAAATCTTAGCCAAAGGCCCGAAAGAAGATAAAGAGCCTTGGCAAACCAAGGCTTATCAAGCGGCTCAACAGATTCAAAGCCAAGTCAAAGAGCAAGGCTTTTTCGGCATCAATATGGCCTCGACCGGAAAGGGCAAAACCTTGGCGAACGCTAGAATTATGTACGGATTAGCTGACGAATTGAAAGGTTGCCGCTTTAGTGTCGCCTTGGGTTTAAGAACATTGACGCTGCAAACTGGCGAAGCATTGCAAGAACGCTTGGCACTCGATAAAACTGAGATTGCCACACTCATTGGTTCTCAGGCCATTTTACGACTTAACCAAATCAACCAAGGCAAACAAATCGATGAGAATCCATTCGCCGCAAGAGGCAGCGAAAGCTTGGATATGGGTTTGGATGATGACGGTTTCGACGTGATTTATGACACCGAACTCTACGAAGGCCAATTAGAAAAGTGGTTTCAAAACAATCAAAAAGCGAAAAAACTATTACATGCTCCCATACTGGTCAGCACTATCGACCACTTAACGCCTGCAACCGAAGGTGTGCGTGGCGGTAGACAAATTGTGCCGATGTTGCGCCTGCTTACATCCGATCTGGTTTTAGATGAACCGGACGAATTTGACTTGAACGACTTGCCTGCATTAGCACGTTTGGTAAATTGGGCGGGTATGTTGGGTGCAAAAGTGCTACTTTCCACGGCAACCATGCCACCCGCATTAGCTTATGCCTTGTTTGAAGCCTATCAAGAAGGGCGAAAAGCATTTAATGCTGCCACTATACAATCGAATGTACAAAAACCAGTTATTTGCGCTTGGTTTGATGAATTCAGTGTGCAAACGTCAGAACAACAAAATATACAGAGCTTTATCAAAGCGCATGATGAATTCATCCAAAAACGTATTACCAAGCTCAGTCAAGATAATTTGGTGTTTCGCAAAGCAAAATTACTGGAAATTTCCGCGATAACGGATTTACCACCACTCAACACTATGAGTCTGGTCATCCGGCAAGGCATGGTGGCTTTGCATCAATGTCATCATCAACAACACGCATCCGGTAAAAAAGTCTCTATCGGTTTGGTACGTATAGCCAATATCAATCCATTAGTGGCAATTGCAAGGCTGCTGTATGCCAATCCTGCGCCGGAAAATTTCCGAATCCATTACTGCGTTTATCACAGCCAATATCCTTTGGCGCAACGGGCATTTATTGAAAGCAAATTAGACCAAGCCCTCAACCGCAAAGACCAAGAAGCCATTTGGCGTTTTCCCGAAATCCAACACGCCTTAAACAATTATCCTGAGCAAAACCAGCTTTTTGTGGTGTTGGCAACGTCGGTGGCAGAAGTGGGGCGCGATCATGATTACGATTGGGCGATTGCCGAACCCAGTTCCATGCGTTCAATCATTCAAATAGCCGGACGTATACAACGGCATCGTAAGCAAACACCCGAAACAGAGAATTTGTATATTCTGGCTAAAAACCATAAGACTTTAAAAGGCAAAGAGATTGCCTATGAAAAACCAGGATTTGAGGCTAAAAACCGAAAACTAAGCAGCCATGATTTAGCCGAAATTCTTGATGACCAACAATATGCAATACCACTTGCCACACCTAGCATTTGTTCCCCACCCCTAAATAAAGAAAGCAGAAAACCGCCGTTCAAAAATTTAGTTGTTTTAGAACACATGGCCTATCGCGAAATACTTCTAGGCGATAACGAGCAAAAAAACAATGCCCGTATCTGGTGGAAAAATCAGGTTGCATGGTGTGCCGAAATCCAGCGCAAGCAACCTTTTAGGGCTTCTTCGCCTGACCAAGCGTATTGCCTTTATCTTGAAGGGGAAGACTACGAACCCATTTGGAAAATAAAAAACGAGAACGTTAATCCCATTGAATATGAACCCGTAACGGATATTACGAATATTGATGTAACGCCAGCCCAAGGCAATCAAATTTGGTTTGTTTTCGATATTCAAGATCAATACGCGCATTTGGGAGATCAGTTAGAAAAGCCTTTGAAATATATCAGTTATTGCTTTGGCGAAATACGTCTACCTGACTATGAAAATCAAATAAATGAATGGTGTTACTCCCCAATGCTGGGGGTTTTTAAAGAGATTAAATAGGAGTGCTTGATGGAAAATACACAAAAAATAATTGAAGATTTTTTTAACGACAAAATTCAAGAATCAATTTCAACTGGCTATGAAGAGATACTTAAACCTATAAGGGATAAAAAAAAGAACCATAAGCACAAAGAATGTTTAGAAAAATATGCCAAGGATGAGGACGTTCTTGAATCAAACCAATGGATGCGTAATAAGCTCGATAAATTGGCGGTTCTCTTTGACAGTAATGAAAAACTATCTGAATCAGTTGATAAAATTATAAATTTGTATCAAGAGACATCTAACCAAAATGAGTTAAAAACAACACTTGCTACGGAATTCAAAGACTTTAAAAAGAAAGCGAACAAATCCCAATTATCCGAACAAGATAAAAAATCCTTTGAAAAAATTGAAACAGAGAAACTTCAAGCGGATAAATTCAAGAAAAATAAACGCTTACTTGAAATATTGGCCGAGATTGATTCTGAAATCACGCATGAGATGACAAAAGTAAGTGAGGCTGCTAGAAATAAGTTTGATCAAAATACATGGATTAGTAATGCCGCAAGTAAATCTAATTCAGTTAGTGTTGGTATGACCCATATCGCTAAACTTACGCATTCCAGCGCTAAAGCGTCAAATTTCAACGCCTTGACTTTTGGCGTACAACAACCAAGAACGCTTTTAATCACTGCAAATTTTTCTGGAAAGTTGCCTACTGATTTTGCTTATACAACAGCAGAGTATTCTCCGATTGCAGAATTCTTGCAGTTAAATTGTGCGGGTGAAATGCTGGGAAAAATTCTCTGTAATAATCCTTTGGCTTTAAAATCATATGCTCAAGATGATGTGCAGCTCCAACAATGGCAAAAGCAATTCAGTCAAGCTTTTAATGAAAAAAATAAATCCAGCCATACCTTGGTAAAACAAGTGTATTTTCCTGTACCTTTGGAAAAGGGTTATCACTTGTTAACACCTCTGGTTTCATCGAGTTTGGCGCAAATAATCTATGAACGTGTTTGGGCAACTCGTCAAAAAGATTCGTTGGTACGCGAAGCTAGAAGAAATAAGGCTTATAGCCAAGAACTAGATAACTTGTTTCAACAAACTGCTATTTTAAAAGTTACCCAATCATCAAAAGCACATACAAATGTCTCAAATTTAAACAGCAGTGGAAACCGTTCTGGGCAATTGTTTCTATTTCCCGCTATCCCGCCGCAATGGCAAACCCAAACCAAACCACCTATCCATGTAAAAACCTTATTTAATAAACAACTTGCCTCCCAAGCCAAAGAACCGCTAACAGAACTCAAAAATTTATTGTTAGCTATTAAGGCCAACAAACTTAGCGTAAATCTACAGCGCAAGCAACTTATCCGCAGCCATATCAAGGATATTGCCGATGTGGTATTCGATTATGCCACTCAGATTCAAGGATTTAAACAACATGCAGGCTGGTCGCAAGAATCTCAATTGCCCGCCTATCAACAATATTGGCTAGACCCTCTAAGGCAGGATGAAGAATTTCAAATCGCCAAAGCTACACTTGATTGGTCATCTGATTTAGTTATCGATTTTTCTAAATGGATTAACCGACAAATTAAACACAAGCAACTCACCCTAGGGATGACACACGAAAAACAGTGGCAAAAACTGTTTACGCCCTTGCTACGAGAATTTAACGCGCTCGCCGAAGCGGATTTGGAATCTATCACAATGGAGGTGCAATCATGAGCAATGCCTACATCGTTTTTGAGCGTATCAGCGTCCAAGATGCCAATTGCATTGCCGGATTTACCTATGGTTTTCCAGCCATTACCCATTTTTTAGGTTTTGGTCATGCCTTATCCAGAAGGTTAGCTGTCAGTCAGCAATTAACTTTACAAGGTTGTGCAGTCATTTGCCATCAGCACCAAATACATGCTTACCAGCCCAAAGAACATCGTGATTATTTCTTTGCTCAAACCAAAAATCCACCGCGAGAAAAAGGAAAAGATAACAAAGGTAGAGAAAAAGCCACAATTTCTCCGCCCATTATCGAAGAAGGCAAAATGAATATGACGGTTTCTTTAGTCATGGCCTGTCCTGATTTGAATACAAGCCGAACAGCTGAAATTAACGCCCTAGCGAAAACCATCATGAATTTGGCGCATCAACATCGCTTGGCAGGTGGCTCAATTCAGAGCATTGCCGCTGTCCATGTCCTCAATTTAGATCAGCAGACATTATCAAAAAAGCTTAGACGCTTATTGTTACCTGGATTTGTGCTGATAGATCGCTCCGATTTGTTGGCTAACCATTACCAAGCCTTGAAACAACAGCAAGCCGATGCCGAGTTAATGGATGCTTGGCTGGACTTTTCTGCCCTCAAATATCAAGCCAAACCCAAACTTAAAGAAAATGAACTTGAGGCTACCGATAAAACCGAAGCCGAATGGATACGCATGGACAAACCTGCCAAAGGCTGGCTTGTACCCATCACCAACGGCTACAAAGCAATAAGCCCCATTTATCCATCGGATGAAGTGGCTAATACTCGCGATTCCACCACCCCCGTTTGTTTTGTTGAAGTGGTGCATAGCATAGGCGAATGGATCAGCTTACACCGTATCCAACAGGTTTCAGACATGCTCTGGCATTACCGACAAGAGCAAGATTGGTATTTATGCCAGCAAGGCGAACAGACGCAACCCACAGCGAATGAATTAGAAGATGCTGCTGACGATGATTTTAATGATGATTTTTTGAATTCACTTAACTAAGGAGAAAAACAATGGCTGAAAAACAAACTAAAACTACTGCATTGACACTGCCATCAGTACTGGCATTTAGCCGAAAACTTGAAGTTTCCGATGCGCTAATGGCATCAGGTTTATGGACTGACATCGACCAATCCGAGAAATGGCAATCGATTAAGCTGCATGAAAAAAGAAACCGCGCGACAAAAAGCCAATTTGGGGTAAAAGATGAAGAGAAAAAAGAGCCTAATCTTTCATGGGGAGATGATGCGTCTTTGCCGCATGATGCCAATACCTTACGTGTCAGTTTCACTTTAAAAACCTTGGGGCAGCTCGAAGAACCAACAGCCTGTAATACTCCAGAGTTTGAAGAAAAAGTGAATCATGTCGTGAACTCTTACCGTAACGAGCATCAATTTAAAGAATTAGCCACCCGCTATGCCAATAACATCGTGAATGGTCGGTTTTTATGGCGTAACCGTGTCGGTGCAGAGTCGGTTTGTATCAAAGTAAAACACGGTAAAGAAACGTGGTCATTTAATGCTTACGATTATTCGCTTAACGATTTTAGCTTGTCACCCGACAGCAATCATCCTTTCGCGAAACTGGTTGACGTGATTCAAAACGGCTTGCAGGGTGACGGGTTTGAGTATTTAGAAATTACCGCATTCGCAAAGCTTGGGTTAGGTCAACATGTTTGGCCTTCACAAGAAATGGTGCTTAATATTCCAAAAGGTGAAAAATCAAAAATATTATTTAAGCTAAAACATGGTGAAAACGATTGCGCCGCCATGCACTCGGAAAAAATCGGCAATGCCTTACGGACTATCGACACTTGGTACGCTGACGACACGAATTTAAAAGCCATTGCCATTGAGCCTTACGGTTCGGTCACATCAAGGGGAGAAGCACACCGCATTACAAAAAATGATTTTTATACCTTATTCCTGAAATGGCTAAAAGATGGCGAGATTCCTGTCGAACAGCAGCATTACGTTATTGCGACTCTGATTCGCGGGGGTGTCTTTGGGGGTAATGAGTAAATGCTGAATTATTATCAGGAGCTATCGTTATTACCCCAGGAAGAAATTCCTATCCATTTCCTCTGGTCAAAAATCTTCCAGCAAATCCACCTGGGCTTAGTCGAAATACAGGAAGATCAAGGCCATGTACTGGTTGGCATCTCTTTTCCTGACTATTTCACAGATGAAAAATATAGCGTGTTGGGCGGTAAATTGCGCATGTTTGCTCAGGACGAGGCCACCCTCATCCAGTTCAATGCCGGCAAATGGTTATCGCGCCTCAGTGATTATGTACATTGCACCAGTGTTCGTCCAGTGCCGGAAAAACTCATGGGATACGCTATTTTTCAACGCGAGCAACCCAAAACCAATAGAGAGCGTTTAGCCAGACGTTATGCCAAAAGACATAACGTCGACTATGAAACAGCGTTAGTACTTTACAGCGAGATGGTGCATAAAAACATAACAACACCATTTATACGTTTAAAAAGTTTAAGTGGTAATCAGGAGTTTTGTTTGTGGATTAAAAAAACCATAGTCGCCGAACCATTAGGGACGACGTTCAGTAGCTATGGCTTAAGCGCTGTATCCACGGTACCCGATTTTTGACCCAAGTTTTTACCGCTTTTTAAAAATACAGAAAAATCAGCTAGTTGCAAAATGTGGTTTTGGGAATGGGTAAATCAGCCTAAATCTCCTGTAAACTGCATAGCAACTGGCTTTAAAGATTTTTGGGGTCAGTTCACTGCCGCATAGGCAGCTTAGAAAAATTGGGCGCTATAGGCTGCGGTAATGTCATCGTTCACTGCCGCATAGGCAGCTTAGAAAAATGCGGACAACCGTCATGATGAGGCTCACAAGTTCACTGCCGCATAGGCAGCTTAGAAATATTGAAGATTGCAACACAGACGTGTTTGCAAGTTCACTGCCGCATAGGCAGCTTAGAAACGGTTCGCCGTTGGCAACTGCACCATCTTCGCGTTCACTGCCGCATAGGCAGCTTAGAAAAGATGAAAAAACCCCACTGTCTAAGGTGGGTTGTTCACTGCCGCATAGGCAGCTTAGAAATTTAGGTCTGGGCTCATTGACAGCTTTACGCAGTTCACTGCCGCATAGGCAGCTTAGAAAACGGGCATACATCACACAGTTTTCACGAGCCTGTTCACTGCCGCATAGGCAGCTTAGAAACCTAGCCTTGTTTGTTTATATTCTGGTGCTTTGTTCACTGCCGCATAGGCAGCTTAGAAAGGTAAAAGCTATTGCGCCCCCGCTGTAGCAAAGTTCACTGCCGCATAGGCAGCTTAGAAAAAGCAGATTGAGACAAGATGTGTATTAATAGAGTTCACTGCCGCATAGGCAGCTTAGAAATGGGTTAACTCTTGGGAGACCGAGCAATACGGGTTCACTGCCGCATAGGCAGCTTAGAAAAATGCGGCCTTGGCTTGTTTAATCACTTAAAAGTTCACTGCCGCATAGGCAGCTTAGAAAATTGACGGGTTCCGATGCAGTGTTAAAGCAACGTTCACTGCCGCATAGGCAGCTTAGAAATACGAAACCCAGCTGGGCTCGCTGTGGTGCATGTTCACTGCCGCATAGGCAGCTTAGAAAAGATTCCGCGAGCGGGTAAAGATGCAAAGATTGTTCACTGCCGCATAGGCAGCTTAGAAAATGAGGCTCAGCAACGCGAAAACCAAACGGGAGTTCACTGCCGCATAGGCAGCTTAGAAAAGTAGCGCTTGAAGCATTGCAATCCGGTATAAGTTCACTGCCGCATAGGCAGCTTAGAAAGGTAATATCGTCCTCGGTTCCACTAATCCCGGGTTCACTGCCGCATAGGCAGCTTAGAAATGGTCCACAGCACCGGACGACTGAACAGGTGAGTTCACTGCCGCATAGGCAGCTTAGAAAAGTTTCGGATTTTGAGTCATCAACCAAAATTCGTTCACTGCCGCATAGGCAGCTTAGAAAAATAAACCGCCAAAGCCCTCTGATTTTTCAAAGTTCACTGCCGCATAGGCAGCTTAGAAATCAACCATGATGGATCTTGACGAGTATTTCGAGTTCACTGCCGCATAGGCAGCTTAGAAAATTGAACAGCACGCTAAGTCTATCTTACTGCTGTTCACTGCCGCATAGGCAGCTTAGAAATGTAACAGTGTCAGCTTTTTAGGCGGCTTAATGTTCACTGCCGCATAGGCAGCTTAGAAATGCAAATGCGTGGTGCAGTACCGCACGGTTAGTTCACTGCCGCATAGGCAGCTTAGAAATGTTAAACATTTCCATTGTGGTTATATCATAAGTTCACTGCCGCATAGGCAGCTTAGAAAGAAAAAAACAGAATTCAACGCTTTATTTTGATGTTCACTGCCGCATAGGCAGCTTAGAAAAATAACAAAACGTCACAACGATAGTCATTTTTGTTCACTGCCGCATAGGCAGCTTAGAAAATAAAGGGGCGGCCACTAAACAAACGAATTATGTTCACTGCCGCATAGGCAGCTTAGAAAAAAGGAAAAACAATGGCTCACTTACATTTAAAGTTCACTGCCGCATAGGCAGCTTAGAAATTTAAAATTAACGAACATAACCGGCAGCACGCGTTCACTGCCGCATAGGCAGCTTAGAAATCCTGTTTATTCTGTTTGCTCTCCTTCTCAAAGTTCACTGCCGCATAGGCAGCTTAGAAAAGCAATAAAACCAAGCTGAACGCTGAAAAGTTGTTCACTGCCGCATAGGCAGCTTAGAAAAATATAAAAAGTCAATATATATTTATAAGCATGTTCACTGCCGCATAGGCAGCTTAGAAAAGCAAAAAACCAGCGGCTACTCCAAGCCGTTCGTTCACTGCCGCATAGGCAGCTTAGAAAAGGGGGCTTTATGAACATTCAATTAGATTTAAGTTCACTGCCGCATAGGCAGCTTAGAAAAGTTAGGCGAGCGGATTCAGAACTAAAATCGGGTTCACTGCCGCATAGGCAGCTTAGAAAATGAAGCGCATTAATAAACGCTTTGCACTCATGTTCACTGCCGCATAGGCAGCTTAGAAATTCTTAACGTGAGGATGTGCCAATCTGGCAATGTTCACTGCCGCATAGGCAGCTTAGAAAAAAAGAAACACCATGAAGCGCATTAATAAACGGTTCACTGCCGCATAGGCAGCTTAGAAAAGCATAAACAATGCCCATTGCTGCGGTTAAATGTTCACTGCCGCATAGGCAGCTTAGAAAACTATGCGCGATGTCTTGAAAGCCGTACAGGAGTTCACTGCCGCATAGGCAGCTTAGAAAGGCGGCCTCATAAGCGCCGGTAGCTTCATTAAGTTCACTGCCGCATAGGCAGCTTAGAAATCCAGCCGGTCAATTCTCTTCGGTGCCTATGGGTTCACTGCCGCATAGGCAGCTTAGAAAGAAAGCGGGTCAGGGCCTCTCTATGTTGTTGAGTTCACTGCCGCATAGGCAGCTTAGAAAGATGCATAGGCTAGACAATTCGCCCATGCTTGGTTCACTGCCGCATAGGCAGCTTAGAAACGAAGATCATCAAGATAAGCATCAAGCGGTAAGTTCACTGCCGCATAGGCAGCTTAGAAAGGTTGACCCGGTCCAGCTGGCATTTGTCAGCGGTTCACTGCCGCATAGGCAGCTTAGAAAAACGCGCCAATTTTCTAAGCCTACCGCGACAAGTTCACTGCCGCATAGGCAGCTTAGAAATAGCGACAATTCGTCATTAATTGCACAGCGATGTTCACTGCCGCATAGGCAGCTTAGAAATTCCACGCTCTGAGAGCGTGACGCGGCGCCTTGTTCACTGCCGCATAGGCAGCTTAGAAAATAAAAATGGCCGATTTGTTAGAAATTAATCAGTTCACTGCCGCATAGGCAGCTTAGAAATTAAAAATTGTGATGCCGAACAAATCGGTGTTGTTCACTGCCGCATAGGCAGCTTAGAAAAGAAGCCACACCAGGGGCGGCAGCTGTTGTGCGTTCACTGCCGCATAGGCAGCTTAGAAACGGTAGCGGCGGCGATGCTGCCAGTGCGCTAGAGTTCACTGCCGCATAGGCAGCTTAGAAATGGTAAAACCGTAGGGCTCAAAATGCTCGACGGTTCACTGCCGCATAGGCAGCTTAGAAAGTTAGAAACGAGCTAGCCGCCGCTTTAGAGGCGTTCACTGCCGCATAGGCAGCTTAGAAATGGTGCAGAAAGCCCAACTATGGGCGGTAAAAGTTCACTGCCGCATAGGCAGCTTAGAAAGTCGGTGATTAGGTCAGAGCTGTTTTCTGCTTGTTCACTGCCGCATAGGCAGCTTAGAAATGCGGGCAATTGCTCGCCGCCCGCCGTGCCGCGTTCACTGCCGCATAGGCAGCTTAGAAAATAAATCGCCGCGAATACCTTGCTCGGTAATCGTTCACTGCCGCATAGGCAGCTTAGAAAATCATGGGCGGCATCGGCACAAAGCGCGCTGAGTTCACTGCCGCATAGGCAGCTTAGAAAAAGCCAAGCTTAAGAAATGCCGGAAAATATGCGTTCACTGCCGCATAGGCAGCTTAGAAAAACGTCCACCGGATATGAAATTCAAATGCAAAGTTCACTGCCGCATAGGCAGCTTAGAAATACCCAGTGGATAGGTGAATGGATGGCTATGGGTTCACTGCCGCATAGGCAGCTTAGAAATGGTGAAACAGACGGCAACGCCATTAATAATGGTTCACTGCCGCATAGGCAGCTTAGAAAATGAAAAAATTTATTACCAAACGCTGGCCGCAGTTCACTGCCGCATAGGCAGCTTAGAAAGTCCTGTTATCTTTGCCCCGGCTGCGGCTGGATGTTCACTGCCGCATAGGCAGCTTAGAAACGTAGCCGATTCTGTAGCAAAAGTACCTGTTGGTTCACTGCCGCATAGGCAGCTTAGAAATTCAATGCTGGAAAAGTATTTATTGGCGATCCGTTCACTGCCGCATAGGCAGCTTAGAAATATATTCCCGCGCTTTCAAATGTGCATCGTGTGTTCACTGCCGCATAGGCAGCTTAGAAAATTTTTTGAGCGAGCTGTAGGATTGCTATCAGGTTCACTGCCGCATAGGCAGCTTAGAAAATTGAATTGATGACGAAAGGCAAAGAAATGTTGTTCACTGCCGCATAGGCAGCTTAGAAATCGAAGCGTTCACAACATTGTTTTTTGCTATAGTTCACTGCCGCATAGGCAGCTTAGAAAAAAATCGCCAAACAAGCCGCGCCTCATATTCGGTTCACTGCCGCATAGGCAGCTTAGAAAAGGGAGTCGAACCGTCCAGCACTGCGCATAATGTTCACTGCCGCATAGGCAGCTTAGAAAACAAATGCCACTCGTCAGCATAAAGAGTTGAAGTTCACTGCCGCATAGGCAGCTTAGAAAACTACAGGCGCTTGTGTCTCTCCTCCTGTAGTGTTCACTGCCGCATAGGCAGCTTAGAAAAACAAGGAGATGGCGTTGACATAGTGTTGGCTGTTCACTGCCGCATAGGCAGCTTAGAAAATCAATTCAGCGCGACGATTAACCGGATTGGCGTTCACTGCCGCATAGGCAGCTTAGAAACCAAGAAAAGACATAAAGAATGTCTGAAGAATGTTCACTGCCGCATAGGCAGCTTAGAAATGCATGGTCTTTTACGTTTTGGAACTCGCAAAGTTCACTGCCGCATAGGCAGCTTAGAAAAGTAGCGCCGACAAACGTAGCAACGGTTGTTAGTTCACTGCCGCATAGGCAGCTTAGAAATTTGTATTTTTCCGAATACTCAAGATGGTTGCGTTCACTGCCGCATAGGCAGCTTAGAAAGACCAGGGCAACCATGGCCACGGCGATGATTTGTTCACTGCCGCATAGGCAGCTTAGAAATTCATACGGCGCGGGCAAGGTGCCTTTCGGGGGTTCACTGCCGCATAGGCAGCTTAGAAAAGTTGGTTTGCCGACTGAGTTAACCGCTTCAAGTTCACTGCCGCATAGGCAGCTTAGAAATGGGCAAAAACGTGACGATAAAATTGCGGCTAGTTCACTGCCGCATAGGCAGCTTAGAAACAGATCTCACGAGCGACGCGCTTAGACATGGGGTTCACTGCCGCATAGGCAGCTTAGAAAGAAACCCGCGCGGCTGCAGGTGGCCCGCCATTGTTCACTGCCGCATAGGCAGCTTAGAAAAGTAGCATCCTGAGTTAGAATTAACCGCAGTGGTTCACTGCCGCATAGGCAGCTTAGAAAAATCAAGAAAATGATGAGGCCCCATTGGGTCTGTTCACTGCCGCATAGGCAGCTTAGAAATTGCGTGGTGGCTTGGCAAGATATGATTCAATGTTCACTGCCGCATAGGCAGCTTAGAAAATCAAGCGGAGTAGATAATCCTGTGTTTGTGTGTTCACTGCCGCATAGGCAGCTTAGAAATGAAAAGTTCCGCATTAACTCAGACCATAACTGTTCACTGCCGCATAGGCAGCTTAGAAAGCTACATCCGAGCTTAAAACCCAGATTACCGCGTTCACTGCCGCATAGGCAGCTTAGAAAATATGTTTACCGGCCAAGGTGAATAAGTTTGGTGTTCACTGCCGCATAGGCAGCTTAGAAACCAAAAACTCAGGATTTAGCCAAGATTTATGAGTTCACTGCCGCATAGGCAGCTTAGAAATGGTGGTTGTTTCATGGCTATCTCCAATGTTAGTTCACTGCCGCATAGGCAGCTTAGAAAACTAAAGGATTGAGAAGCTATTTTTTAGCAAAGTTCACTGCCGCATAGGCAGCTTAGAAATAAACGGCATTTTTTGGCTTTGGTAGCTTTTGGTTCACTGCCGCATAGGCAGCTTAGAAATCAAGAGTTAATAGAATTAAAAAGAGTACAACGTTCACTGCCGCATAGGCAGCTTAGAAAATTAAGGCGGAAAACGAGGAATCAGCAAAAGAGTTCACTGCCGCATAGGCAGCTTAGAAATCAAAAAAGTAATTTTAAAACGTTGCTTCATTGTTCACTGCCGCATAGGCAGCTTAGAAAGCTCGGTTGCGTGATATTAAAGTTCAATTGAAGTTCACTGCCGCATAGGCAGCTTAGAAAGCAAGTGTCCGCAAAATAAAGCCTTGCTGATAGTTCACTGCCGCATAGGCAGCTTAGAAAACAGCCTCACATAACAAGCGAGTCGCTAAGTTTTGAAGGGTAATTTCCTTGCTCCTGCGTGAAATCATCAAAACTTAGCGACGGTTAGATTGCTACGCAAGCCCCGGCTGTCC
>Ga0208630_100105_pt1 | contig 26577 bp, 30 predicted proteins | sample LakWasMet32_HOW6_2_FD_183874 | JGI IMG/M metagenome (GOLD analysis project Ga0208630, IMG submission 183874) | Freshwater sediment methanotrophic microbial communities from Lake Washington under simulated oxygen tension - Sediment Metagenome... | ecosystem: Environmental > Aquatic > Freshwater >... | reverse complement strand
TTAAGAATAGAGTTTGAGGTTTTTGGCCGCTTGTTTAGCGTGTGGAAAAGGTATGAGTTTTGATGGGTAATAAACATAAGATTGCTCTAACTTGTTTAGCATTGCTTGTTTTGGCATGGTGGTTTAGGTACGACACAACCTGCGCAGGCTCATCATCAGGTGGAATACCTTGCGTTTCGTATGATAGATTTACTGGAAATTTAATTTACACCCAAGAACACATTAAACCTAAAGATGATTAAACATGAATAAATCTTATTTAATTGCATTATTATTTATTTTATTTTCCACTACTAACTCATATGCAAATGAAGCTGATGCAAAAATACAATTAGAGCTTGGAAAAATAGAGGCAAATAACAAGAATTATGAAAAATCAATCGAGCACTTTAAAGGCTGTGTATTACATTTTACTGGATGCGCCTATAACATTGGAGTGAACTACGAAAAGATTGGTCAGCCAGACAATGCAATTCCTTGGTACAACATATCAGCAAGGCAAGGTCTTAAAGAGGCAAAACATCGTCTTGCAGTTCACAATCAACCGATCCCAGATAATGACCTAGAGCGAGAGTTTAAAGCCAAACAAAAAACATCACAAAGTGAAGGTCCGTCACAAGGGTTGTGGAATGCAGTAAATGCAATATTATCCGGCTATAACCGTGGTGCAGATTCAGTATTAAGAAGTAAGCAAAGAAACGCATCCTGCACTACTATCGGGAATACTACTGATTGTTATGAATATTAGGCTGCAAACAAATGAAGGCGGCGCTGCAGATCATCCAAGCAATATTCAGTGGCAGACTAAAGCAGATGCCAAGGCTAAGGATAAGTTGGAGCGTAGAGGATGCTAGTATTTATTGAAGCAACTAATAGCAAGTCTATTAATCATATTTGCAAACATAATTTATGTTAATATAAGCTCACTATGCCAGTATATATTGCAATACCATTAATAACAGATTCTAAACCTTTAAAGCAAGCAGTCGAATCTACTTTGCCTAATGAAAGTAGATATGAATTACAGGCTGATAGCGGCTGGCTGATACATTTTAGTGGCACAACCATTGAGCTAACTAACCATCTTGGTATTACAGGGCAGGAGCATGGGGAGCCATCTCCAGTAGGATCCGCAATGGTCGTCCCTATAACAAACTATTACGGCAGAGGACCTACAGATATGTGGGAGTGGTTAAAAATACGGATGGAGCAATGATGAGCGCCCAATCCATAAATAAAAAGAAGATTGCAGATGATGCTCCATCAGGAGCACCACAAACTGTACCTAAGGACATTGGGTTCGGCCATCCTGAATATCAGTTTGTTCAATCTATTATGGAAATGCAAAAATCACTAGGCGAGATTAATTCATCAATAAAGACACTTAACGCATCTGTATCTAGTGCAAATTCAAAAGTTGATGACTTGGTTAAATGGAAAAATATGATAGTAGGCGGCGCTTTTGTAATTGGAGTTGTACTTAGTGGTACATATGTAATTATTAGTAAAGCGTCTGATTATCTAACATTGTCTTTTAAATCTCAGGAAATCTCACAATCCGCAGCTAAAGAGAAAAAATGAATTGAACATTTAATATATCTCTTTCCCAACCTGCTTCGGCAGGTTTTTTATTACCCATTCAACTGTACGCTTATAGTTGACAGTTCCGCAACCGCCCACTGAGGCGGTTTTTTTACGTCCTAAATCAGCCAATCCGTCTATAACAAAAAATAAAATCTTAGTATGCTAAAATATTTGTTGCATTTTGTTTCTTAGCTTGCTAAGATTCACACATCGCTACAAAACATCGTTTCGATACTTCCCCAAAGTTCAAGGGTGAAAGCTTCGGTGAGTAGCCCTCTTTTTTAGGTGAATGAAAATGAATTTATTGCAATCAGGTTTAGCAATGCAGGCAATGCAAGTTAAGGCAAAAAAAGTAGCCGTATTGCCAACAGAAAAGACTATAGAGCACTTCGCGGCACAAGGTAAGGCATTGGTGCATAAGCCGTCTAATTTAGAGGCGTTACGTGCTGAGAAAGAAGCTAAGAAAGCGCGTGAAGCACAACGCCAGATGATGGCACATACATCGCCAGAGGCGGCTTAATCATGCCCTTACTAGAGCAATACATCATTGACCAAGACGGCAACAAGCGTGTGGTGTTTGAAGAATCTGAAAACAAGCACGCCAACGAGTTTGCAGAGTACCAAGCTGGCTATGAAGCCGCACCAAACAAGCTTGATTACAACATGCAACTGATGAAGAAGATTAGAGCGAGGCATCCGCTATGAAAACACTTTACTCAATATTATGGGCGCTGATTATTGCCTTGGTATTTTTCGGTGCAACACACATCCAGCAACAGTTAAACGCTGAGATTGATAAGCGTGCAAATGCAAAGTTTAAAGATGGTTGGTGCAATGTTGAAATGTCAGGAAGTGACGCATCAATCGAATGTAGCAGAGTGAGCAAGATATGAGTTTTATCAAGCATTACCTCTATTGCCGCGAGTTTGGCAGCGGAATAGTTAAGAGTTTTTTGAGAGCAATAAAAGTAAGTATTTAGGATTTTCAACTATCGGCATAGTCCCGATTAAGAAAGGTATCAAATGGAAGCAAATACAGAGTTAGCAGTACAGCAAGATTCTCAACTTAACACTATTGAGCCAAGTCGCTTGTCGTCACTGTCAATCATGAGCAGTGATGACCACATGGCTAGAGTTACAAAAATAGCGAAGTTAATGGCATCAAGCAAAGTTAGCATTCCTAAACATTTGCAAGGCAATGAAGGTGATTGTGCTGCAGTTGTCATGCAATCAATGAATTGGGGCATGGATCCGTTCATTGTCGCCCAAAAAACACACTTGGTTGGCAGCACCTTGGGGTATGAGGCGCAGTTAGTTAATGCTGTTGTTTGTTCAAGCAAAGCCATATCTGGAACATTCAGCTATGAATATAAAGATGAAGTAGGCAGCGGTGCGTCTATGTCTGTTAGTTGCAGAGTAGGAGCGGTTCTTCGTGGACAGAGTGAAATCACTTGGGGCGAGTGGCTAAACAGTAATTCAGTTACCACTAAAAATAGTCCTCTCTGGAAAACAAACGTAAAACAGCAGATGAGCTACTTGCAGGTAAAAAACTGGTCAAGACTTTATGCCCCTTCTGCAATCCTTGGCGTTTACACATACGATGAATTGTTAGATTCACCAATTAAAGACATTAACGCTGCACCGCCTCGCCCACGTAACGGCGCTGAATATGGTCGCCAAGCTCAAGAGCAGCAACAAGGCCGTGTAATTGATTCAGGCCAAGAAGAGCAACGCGCAGGATTGATTAACGCGCTTGAAGCATTTGCCGCAAAAGGCAGTGCGCCATTCTTGACCCAATGGAAAAAAACAGCGCGTGAAGAAAGAGTGCTTATTGGTGAGCCTGAATACCTAAGAATCTTAGCTAAAGCTGAGGAAGCAGACCTTAACCAAAAGCCTGCAGTTGATGCTGACTTTGTAGATCAAATGAACAAAACAGAGGCAGATCAATAATGTTTGAGAACCAGAATCTAATCAGCCCAGAGCAAAGAACCGAAGATTGGTACAAGGCGCGTGCTGGAAAGTTTACTGGCTCTCGCTTTGTAGATGTGTTAGCTAAAGGAAATAAGGCTTACACAGACCTAATCAATCAGATCGTAGTGGAGCGTCTAACCAATGATTATATTGATACTGGCATGGATTCCTACGCGCTTAAATGGGGTCGTGATGTAGAGCCTTTCGCAAGGCAAGCATATAGCTTTTATACAGGAAACAGAGTTACTCAAGCGCAGTTTAAAGACCATCCTGTTTATAGCTTTGTAGGGGTTTCACCAGATGGTCTTATTTCAGAGCAAAAAGGTGGATCAGAGTTTAAGTGCCCTAAAGACCCAAAAATTCACATTGACCGCTTTATAAATGGAATGAACGAAAAAGAGTTTATGCCGCAGGTTCAAGGTTGCATCTGGTGCTACGAGTTTGATTGGTGGGATTGGGTGAGCTTTGATCCGCGAATGCCAGAGCACGCAAAGCTATACATACAAAGAGTATGGCGCGATGACAAATACATCGCAAATTTAGAGAAAACAGTATTAGTAGCAGAAGGTGAAGTAAGGGAAAAGCTGGATAAGTTCAAGCCAGAAACCATTGAAGCACTTTTAAATAATTACGACCAAAGGAAAACATCATGAACGCACCATTACAAACAGTAGAAGCAGAAAAAATTGCTAGCCAAGAGTTGGTTACGCTAGACCCAAAAACTTACGTTGCAGCAGTATATGAGCCATTCAGTAACCGCCTACAGGCAGCGATTAAATCTTCATCAAAAGTAACTTATGCCATAGCAACTAAAGAAGGCATGGCAACGGCTAAAGAATGTCGCGCCCTATTCCGCACTATTCGCCTTGATTGCGATAAAGAGCGTGCAGCACGTAAAGCGCCAATTATAGCTATTGGTAAATTGTTGGAATCAGCATACACCGAGATTGAAACGGCGGTTAAGGCACATGAAGAAAAGTTCGATGCAGACATTAAAGCAGAAGAGCAACGCCTAGAGGATGAAAAAGCAGCGAAGCTAAAAGCCGAAGAACAGGCAAAGGCCGCTATTCAAAACAAGATTGATGCCATCAAAAACAAGCCTCTTGGTGTGATGAATAAAACAGTGGCAGACATTGAAGAGGCTATCGCGGAGCTATCACCGCTAATCCCTACACCTGCAGAGTTCGGTGAGCGCTTCATTGAGGCTGAATATGCACTTAAAGGTGCGCTGGAAACACTTAATAGCATTCTAGCAGGCAAAAAAGCGCAAGAGCAGTTAGAGGCACAAAACAAAGCAGCAGAAGCGGAAGCGGCTGAACAGGCTAAAGAGGCTGCGCGTGTGGATGGCATCAAAGCAAAGATCCAGAACATTAAGAACTACATCATTAAAGGATCTGATTGTGACTTTTCTAGTCAGCTTGCATCGCTTGCAGAAGAGCTTGAACTAATCTCTATCACTGAAAAAGAGTATCAAGAATTTACCGAAGAGGCACTGGCCGCCGCATCAAAATCAATGCAGTTTCTATTGAAGCAAAAGGCTGTTTTGCTAAATACAGAACTTGAAGAGAAAGCCGCTAAAGAGGCCGCTGAAATCAAAGCGCGCCAAGAGCTTGAAGCGAAGATTATTGCAGAGGCTAAGAACGATGACGGTGCTGTTGTTGACGCGACATTTAACGAATCTGACTTTAAGAATGTGTTTGCAGAACCAATACAGAAAATTGCAAACGCTAAGCGCCCTACTGCTCAAGCAATCATCGCCCTAGTAGCTACTACATACAAAGTTGAGGCAAAGACCGCAGAGCGTTGGTTGGCTCAATCGTTTGGTGAGTTGAAGGCGGCGTAATAAAACGGCGTGTAACTTCGAGCGTTCTTTATTAAATCGAAGTCGATTGACTGGCGTAAGCAGTCACATGAATTAAGCCGACTTTATAACGTGGCGCATCACTAAAGCCAATGCGTAGGCTACCTCACTGGGGTTAAGTCGGTTTAATTGATGGGTAATGCGCAGGCTGATGCGCAAACGGTAACTTAGAGATAAGTGCTTATAAGGGAGTAGGTTAATTTATTTAACTGCTATGTAAACGCGCCGAAGCACTGAGCCAGAAACACAGCACTGGTACCCATCACCAATTTTATGAAAGGTAGATCATGGCTGATTTAACACTACACGTTAAACGTGAATATTTTGAACAAATGCGCGATGGCACTAAGCCAGAAGAATTTAGATTGTGCACACTCTACTGGAAAAAGCGACTTGAGAAGTATTACGACAACGTTGTTATTTGCCTTGGTTACCCAAAGAAAGATGACCAGAGCAAAAGAATTGTAAGAAAGTGGCGCGGTTCAGTTATTAAAACAATCACTCATAAACACTTTGGAAGTAATCCAGTAGCGGTTTATGCAATAGATGTTAGAGGTTAATCATGGCAAAGCATAAAAAGGTAAAAGGCGGCGAACGCAAAAATCGCAAAGAGATTAGACGATCCAAAGGCCATAAGGTATGAAAAAGCAAAAGAAACGCACCAAAGCATTTAACCCTAACAAGCATCGCATCAACAGTTTGGCAGGATTAAACGTGATTAAAAAGCACCAGCCATTAACGATAGATGAACAAAGAGAGTTGTGCCAAAGCGCAGTTACCTCACTCAATGCCATGCAGTTTGGAATAGACCTAAGCCCGAATGATTTTACGATCCTATGTGATGTTATCAATATCTCGCTAGTGTTTACTGAAAGAGGTCTAGGCAAAGAATATTTAGATGAATTGTATGCGGCGCGTGATGCTTTGCAGAGAAGCAAAATGCGTTTCTTAGACACTGGAAAGCTTGGATTTTTTGGCCCCGATTTAGACACTATGAAATTCGCACTTAAGGTACACAACTGGCAGTTAGAGCGTTGCAGCTTTGGAATGTTTGAGAGCGCCTACGAAACGCAAAATGCGCGTATTAAAGCAGGTAATTTTTATAGAGGTGAAAGTGAAAGGTTAGCGGCATGAAAACAGTTAAATTAGTTAGCTTAGTAGCATTTGCAATGTTCTTATGGCAATGCGGAATGTATGCACTTGGTGTTCCGTCAGACTTACCTATGTGGCGCTGGCTTCTTGGTATTTCATGTTTAGGTTTTTCAGTTGGTATTGCTAATTGGGCTAATAAATGAACGCTGAAATGAAAAGCAGATTGTTAGGCATGGTTTTAGAAGTATGCAAAAGCTATGGGATGACCGCTAAAGATGTTCAGGAAATATTCAACAAAAGAACTATCGAAGGCGGCATGAAAATATTGGAGCAAAAAAATGGCTAAAAACTACTTTACGGATGAGCAGGTTAAATCGCTAGTTAAGTCGTCTATGGCTTGGGCTGAAAATATGCAACTTAGCATTCGACAATTAGCTGAATTTAAATCCATTATGAACCTAGCAGTAGAAGAGGCGATTGTGCGTGTAGGCACAGTTGAATGCGCTGATGTAGCTGAATACTCAACAGAATATTGGGGGATTTTGCACGAACCAGTAACGCTAGGCGAACCCCTCTACTCAGTCAAAGAATTGGATAACTAACATGACTGATTTAATTAGCAGTATCAAACGTAATGCAGATGGGGTGGAGTGATGTTATTCCATCCAATGAATAAATGTAGCAAGTGCAAGCTAAGTGGATTTAAAGGCGCAAGATGCCCTCGCTGTGGGAAGCTAATTTAAAAGGAAGGTGAATGATTGTGGATAAATGTAAATGTGACTTGAGGACAAAATTAGTTGGTGATGGTTGCCAACACTGTAATCCTCAAATAACAATTGATAGTTTAATTGAGGAACTCCAAACCCTACGCGCCAAAGTAGCATCGGCAGAGGTGTTGGTGGAGGCTTTGCGTACAGTTATGAACGAGGCAGAAGAAATAGTATTACACGACACTAATTTTGTAGCTGTTCCTTTTGAAATATTTGACAAGATGGAAGATGAATACGAAGCCCTGACCACCTACGACAAACTTAGTGAGGTTAAACATGACACAAAATAATGACGAGGTGTTGATTGCTAAAAAGGAATTACTGGAAGACTTAGTCGATAGAATGTCTGGAGTTTATTCTGACTACCACAAAGAGATTGTTCAAGACGAATTGAATGATACTTTAGAAGCTATAAGCAATTTACTACCAATATCGCAGAACGAACAGCAACCTAAGCAAATACCAGAGGGGTGCGCTATCGTAAACGTGGAAGATTTAATAAACCTTGCAGTTTCGTATTGTGAGGATGGAATGCACCCAGACGATTTGGAGCGCGATATTCGAGCCATGCTTAACGCAGCACCAACCAATACGGAGGTGGGGGAATGACTAACCAAGTAAATCAAGAGTTTGAGAAGTGGTGGTACGGAACGGATGCTAATTTAATTTTACGTAGTAGAAATTCAGCAGAAGCGGGCTACCAAGCCTGCACCCAAGCCAGTGAAAGTGAAATAAACTCACTTAAGCAACGTGTGCATGAAGTAGAAGCTAGGGCATTAGAAGAAAGCAACAAATATGTAGAGTATTGCAATCTAGCGGAAGCAAAAATAGCAGAACTAACCGCATCTAACAATCAGTTGCATGAGGCTTTGGAAAGAATGGTTGAATCTTATCAATATGAAGCTAGTAGCGAAAATGAATCATTGCTTAATGCTTTTAAAGTGTTGGAATCAACCACTGCACAATCACTAGCAGAGCATGATAACGCCACCATCGACCGCTGTAAAAACATTGTAGCAGATGACGCACTAGCGATTACGTTTCAAAGCATGGGCGCATATAGAAGCGCGATCATCAAACAAATAGGTGAACTGAAAGCCACACCATAACCAGAAAATTCTACGTTGAATGCACTAACACTAAGTGTGAAGTAAAAGGATTTGCCGCAGCATCACAGCTAGCAAGTAAGCTATTTAAAATGGGACATGAGCCTGAAATTACGATTAAGTACAAACAAGATAAGTTGGAAGGGAAATAAGATGAATTTACTAAAAACAGAAGAGACTGCGAAAAAGGTAGGCGTGTGTGTAGATCACTTTAGAAAGATCATCAAGCATCAACCAGATTTTCCAAAGCCAATTAAGCTTACGCCCAAGGCACACCCAAAATGGAGTGAAGAAGCAATTGAAGAATATTTAAAAAAGAAAGCGGCCTAGTCTAATTTTGAAACTAAATCACTTGCGGCTTTGTTGTAATAAACCAGCAACATTTTCAAATCTTTGTGACCGACAACGCGCGCCAATTCAAGCACTTCTAACTTAGATGCCAGGCGCGTAATAGCTAAATGCCTAGTGTCATGGAAATGCAGATCGTCAATAGCAACTAGCTTCTTAGCCTTTCTAAATAGACTATCAAGCTGGCTAGTATTGATATTAAATACATACGTTTTATCAAGCCCTTTGCACTGCTCAAGTATGGCCATCGCCGCCTTGCTCAAAGGCACAGACCTAATGCCGGTATAAGTTTTAGAATCATTTATCTTCGCAACGCGATCATTTATATCTGACCATTTTAGATTGCAAATTTCTTGCGCACGAAAAGCTGTTTCAATTGCAAACATAAAAGCAGCACCAACTCGGCTAGTTATAGTAGTTAGAATTGCATTGTTAGAATAGTTAAGTGCAAAACATAGCCTGTCTATTTCGTCATCTGTAATGATTCGATCTCTAGGTGGCTGGCCTTGTGGCTTCTTTAGCCCTTTCATTGGATTATCTTTCAGGTACTCCCACTCAGTAATAGCAATCTGTAAGCAATGACTTAATAAAGCCCACTCGCGTAACACCGATAAAGCACTAACTTCTTTAAGCCGCCTGTCGCGCCATTCTGCAAATGTATTCTTAGTTAAATCGCCTATCTTAATCTTGGCGACTTCATCGTTAAGAAACTTGTTGATGCGGATTGTTTCCCATCGTGAGCCTTTTTTCTTAACAGAAACTTCATCACGGTACTTTTCTAGGAGCTTGCCGAATGTAATCGATGGCGTTTTATTATCTTTGCCAGCCTTAAGAGATTCCTCCCAGACGTAGCCTTCTGCTTTCGTTGCGAAAGTTTTTACTTGCGCCTTGTAATTAACAGTTACTTGAAAACGCCACTTGCCGGATGCGGTCTTTGTTACGTTGGCCATGAGTAGTTAGAATGATGGTGAGAAAGTAGTGAGAATATATATCTTTATATCCCCAGAATCAACCAGAATCAACCACATATACCCATAAACAAAAACCCCGTGATATTTAGCTTATAAGCCAATAAACACGGGGTTTCATGGTGCTTTTACAACTCAAATTTGGTGCGAAAGGAGAGAAACGTACATCCTTATTTGGTAGTTCTTACAGAGGTAGTAGTTAGATTAATTGTTAGAATAAAATTAATGGTACGAGTGCAACTTCGAGCACCTCGATTATTTTAAAGCGCTTTATTTCGCCATAAATTAACCTATGAATTAACTATAAACCATTTTTATGCAAATAAATACACACACTCAACCAATGAGATTATTATATCGCATGGATAAAGTGATTGTGTTTTCTCTTTGGTGCATGCTTGCGCTAGTAACTAAAATTAGTTTTTGCGTCTTTACCTCTGTAAAGTATTGCGGCTTCATCAAAAGCTTTGGCGGCTTGAATCGGGTCTTTGTAGCTACCTAAATCAATCACATTCTTAATGCCGTTTTTGGTGATAGTGATTGCCGCTCTATAAGTCAATGTTCTCATTTTAGGATTATCATTTATCCTAACTCCTCTATATCCAGTTTTGTTTCTTAGCGAATGAATAGTTACTGGCTGGACATTGCCAAGCTTTTGCCATGACTGGTTACGTTTTATATGGCTTATTTTTACTTTTGAAACTCCATACATTGACGAAAGCTCTCTGTTAGTCAATTTTAAATTTCTAATTTCAGTAACTTGTTTTTCTGTAAGCTTGGCATTTATATTTTTAACGCCGTCTGGCAATCTGCCTTTAACAGACGCATCATGCATATTTGCTGCGCTATCACCCAAGAAAAGGTGATCTGGATTTATGTTATGTCGTCCAAGTTCTTCATGCTTATGGCAAACATGCAATTCGCCATCTATAGGCCCATTGATAAGTTCGTATGCAAATCTGTGTGCAGATACAGTTTTGCCTTTATACCAAAATCCACCATATCCATTGCCAGTTTTTCCACCCTTCCAAAGCCAAGCGTTTGTATTTGAATCTACGTGAATGTATTTAATAAAGCGTTGAACAGTGTCAGGGTCTATGTGATTTGAAAATCTGGTAATATCTATTTCAGCCATGATTGCCTCTCAACAGGTTAATGGTGGTTAGCTATGCAATTGAGCCGCAAACTCTTTTGCATAGCGCATACTACATCATGTCAATTCGATGCCAAATATAAGCGCCTACTGTGAATAACAAGAACAAAAAAATAACAAGCCAATGCTCTATTATTTTCCAAATTTCCCATTTAGTTTTCATGATTAAAGTTTACCACTAATTAATTTGATTGCTTATCAAATATATTGATGTATTTATCGTAAATTTTTTTCTCTTCATCTTCAAGCTCATTAATCATTTTAATTTTTTCACTAAGCGTTAAGTTTTCATTAAGCTTGATAGCGCCAATAGCATCACGCTTACCGTTAGCCATTTTCAACATCCTATCAGACATTTTTGACATTTTAATCAGCATGCCATTTTCATTTATAAAATCAGCAATAGCCGCTGTATCGTGTGCTTTTTTTGCCAAAGCTAATTGATCTGCAGCCATATCTGCTTCATTTTTTCTTTCCCAGAAAGCGGAACGTGAATCTGTTACGCCTGTTTCGCGTGCAAACTTACGTGCTATTGGAATGTCTTTAAGGTTCTGCGGAGATACCCCTTGCGCCCCCTGTTTAACGATATTTGCAGAATCAAAAGCGAACTGCCCCGCGCCACCCGTTAGAGATTTAACCCAGAATTTTAATGTTTCTGGCGATACGTCCACCACTCCAGATTTAAAATTACTGCCACCTGTAAAGCTATTAAGCTTTTCAGATACGCCATCATATAAACTACCCTGCGTACCTCGATTCATTAACTGTGAATCTGGCGTGGCAGGGTTCCATTTTTTAGGTGTTATTGGTCGACCAAAGCTATCCTCATTTACGCCTGGTGCTAACGCCATCTTTGGTAATGTTGGCAGTAGCTGGAATAAACCATTTTCGCCTTCCATTGGGTTCCCAACTGGCGAGAAGTTTGCAAACAAACTAGATGCAACACGATTGCCAAGCTTGCCATAGTTAGCGCCATCTTGCGTAGCATCTGCCATGACATTACCTAAAGACCAAAATACACGGTAGCCATAAGGCAGCGTCAATGTAAATTGCGTGCCGAACATATCAAACACAATGTTACCGTCCTTGATATAGTCTGGCGTTTTATTCCACTTATCTTTATCTTCATCATCGCCATTCAGCGCCATCATTGCCATTGTGAAGGCCATAGCCGTCATGCCGCCAGCAAGCGCTTGAGCTTGGCGTTTGTATGGTGATTCCATTAATGCTTCTTGAATTAACTTAGTGCCTTGTACGGCTGGATTAAAGAACAGGTAGAGCGCACCTGCTGCGTTTGATTGCTCACCTTTACGGTTGAAGTTCATCAAGTTTTTTGCTTGTGCCGCAGACCTGCCCTTGCTTATGCCGTTTTCGGTTAATGTTTTATAAGTCGCTACACGTAAAGCGTTTTCAGTAATGGCGTTAATACTTTCCATCAGTTTCAAAAAGTGCCCAATAATCGGTATCTTTTTAAAGCCTGCTGAACCCGCTTTTAAACTCGCCATTGTATGTGCTGCTTTTGCACTTTTACCGTTAGCAATATTTTTCTCATAAACCGATTTATAAGTCGCTAAAGCCCCTTGATACTCATTGTAGCTAGATTGAATATCATTGCCTATACGCTCTAAATCACTTAGATATGCGCCACCTGTAGAGCCGCCTTGTGCTCGATATTCATTAACTAAAGCAGATGAACCTTTATTTTTAAAGTGCTTAACCAACTCTTTAACAGCCGTTGGATAGTTAGCAAATATTTTTGCAGTAGTTACGCCACCTAAATTGCCTGTTAATGTAATCGCGCCTTGAATCGAGTCACGAATCGGGTTGGTAAAAATAAAGTCTGGGCTGTAACCAGTATAGGCTTTTGATAGCCAGTTATTCACTTCACGGCCTGCCGAAAATATGGCATTCAAATGCTCAACGCCCATGTTTTTATATTCACGCGCTGCAATCTCGTCATTAATTTGCAAGCGTATCGCATGCCCCCCCACGTAAACCGTCACTTCGTTATCAGCTAATTGTGGTGACGCTTGTAACATCACGCGCACAGGGTCTTTTGTTTGATCAACGCTAAAGTTTGATTTAGTTTGGCCAAACGCTACTTGTGATTGAATGTACAGCTCGGCTTCTTTTCGCGTGGCGAATGTGGCGGTATCAATACCTTTATTAGCCACCACATAAGCTGTTTCTCCTTGCTTTAATACTTGGCGCTTAACGGGCTTATCAATCGTGATAATGTCATCGTTTTTGGCCGCTAATGCAAAGCGAATTAATGCTTTTCCTACACGGTTTTTTTCGTCCAATGTAATAGCTGATTCGTGATCGCGCAAAATATTTTCAATAATCGCTTCATCGCGCAACCCATGGCCTAGACGTTGTTTGTTTCTAACACGAACATTTAAGCCTTGTCCAGTGCCGGTGGTCGTGCCAGCATCGTCACCGCCCTTAACTGGCACATACATTTCATAAGCGCTTTCCCAAGCCGCCACCAGTTCGGGAGTCAATAACCCAGAATCGATTTTTATTTTTTTAGTTTGCTCGGTAATTTTGCGCCAATCGTTAGCGATGCTTTTCAATTCCACAAAGTTTGGCAACTCTTTAAAAGCGTCCATTGCGTCTTGCGCTTCTGCATCGCTTACGCCAAATGCAGTTGCATCTTCTCTGTTCTGCAACTGTCTAGCGCGTTTGTTTGCCTCTGGCGCATGTTGCGCTTTTAGAAAATCGCCTATTTGTTCCATGCTTAAATCAGCCGCTTGTGTGCGCTTGATTAACGGCTCTACTTGGCCTTCTCTAAAGTCCTCTTTACGGGTAGATATACGCCCACTCATGAGCGTTTCCGCTAAGTAAACGTCTGCGGCTTCGTCTAATTCCAAGCCTTTTTCAACTAGAAAATCTTGCAAAACTTTAAAACGGTTAAACTTATCTTGGCCTATACGTTGAATCTTTTGCGCTGTGGTTTCGGCTGGTATTTCGTTGTTTAAATTGCCTTGCGATGAAGTGCGACTAAAACGAATATCAGGATTAGTAGGGTTGAAGTCGCCGTTGTTGCCGAACCATGCTTTGAATTGTGGTGTTTCAGTTTGAGGCGTGCTGCGTGAGTAGAACGTGCCTCTTAAGCTGTCTGCCAGTCCGCGATTCTGTAACTCGCGCACATACGTGCCCAGTATTTCACTCCTTCTTTCGCGGCTCTTTTCGCGTAGAAAGGTATTGTAGAAAGCTGCTCTCTTTGCCGTGCGGATTCCTGCGCGATAAGGATTGCTCGTTTCAGTGGCGTTGACGGTAGCATCTTGTGAACTTCCATCAACAATTCGTGATCCACTGTCGCCATCTGTTCTGGCGTAATAGTCGGATAACACGCGCTCAAAATCATCATTGGTGAATTGCTCACCATTGATGGTTGTAAAGTCTTGTGTTGTTGGGTCAAAGATGACATTTTTAAGTTCTGGTAAATTAGTAATTGCACCGTGATAAACAGTATAAATCAGTTCTTTAATGTTGTGTGCATCGTCACCTGTTTTCCAGTTGATTTTACGCACTGATTCGCCAAATTCTTTTGTTTTTTCATCGAATGAATAGTACAAATCTGGGTCTGTTTGAGCCACATGAGGCGCAATGTGCTTAGTAGTTCCGTACTTCAATGCACTAGACAGCATATTCTCTGCACGGCGGTAGAAAGCCTTGGCGGTTAAACCAAGCGGATCACCAATAAACACCTTGTCATTGTTGTATGCATAAGCTGCGGCCAGTGAATAAATACGGCTACCAATATCTGCGCCTGAACGTAAGCGAGATACGTTAATCCAAACCTCATTGCCCTTTTCATAGATAACGGCTGAGCGATATTTAGCGTTTGGTAAAAACACCTCCCAAGCGGTATCAGCGCCATCTAGTTTTGTTTGTGACTTACCAAATGGTTCAACACGGAATTGCGTGTTCATATCGCTGGCAATATCAGCTATATCTTTTGCATCAGATGGGGCGTTCTCAAAGAAATCTTCGTTTCTAGCAGTGAACTCAAGCGCAGCGGTTAGGAATGTGTCGCCTTCTGCTTTTGATGGTACGCGGTTGTTGCGGCTGTAATACATATTATTGCTTGAGATAAGGCTAACAACATCCTCGCCCTTAGCATAGCGTGAAGCCATTGAAACAATATCTCTAACATCAACATCAGTCATCTCAACATTGAATACCAGTTTTGCGAATGCCTTGATGCCATCAATTAAGCGCTGCCATATTGACCTAACAACAGGTGACATTTCAACATCTTGGTCGCCACGCTCAGCGATAAAAGCTAAAACTTCACCAGCCATTGCGGTATCGTCAATATCCGGCTGCGATTGTTTAACATCATCCCAAATGCCGCGAATGTACTTATTGCCTGCTTTATTTAATGTTTTAACTTGCGTTAGCAATTTAGGGAATAAAGTTTTATCAACTTCATTCAGCATGCTCTCAACCGACATATGCCCGATTGCTTCATGCGCAAACACTTCTCTTAAGCGCTCCTCACTGTTAATGGCATTGGTATTAATCCATATTTCACCATTTGAATATAGGCCTTCCACGTCATTGATTCTTACGCTCAATGCGGCCTGAATGTTTTGTTCGCTAGGTAACTGAGTGACCAACTCTAAGCGCTCAATGAGTAGTTGTTCGCTTCCGTTAATTTCCTCAATAATGCTTGAAGGAATTGGCAGTTTAGAATGATGGTCAACTAACTTTACCTTAGGTATGCCTTTGTGTGACTTCTGCAACTCATCAATAATTGATTGTGCTTTTTCTTTGTCCATGCCACGGTATGGGGTGGCATTACTACGGCTAAACATCACCACGTTGCCACTGTCGGTTTCTTTGGTTTTTAACTCGCCAAACAACGCATCGAACAATGGATTTATTTCCGCTTGCTCTGCTCTTGTTGGATATGGGTATGGATCTTCAAATGCGCCAAAATCTTTAGCTGCTTGGTTAGCAATCTCGTAAACGTCCTCATCTTCAATGTTGGCTAAATAGTCATTAGATCTTCCAGCGTCTTTAGACTTAGCAATTAAATATGCTTCAAACGCTCTCGCAGCCAACTCTTCTGCGGTACTCCAATAATCATTGGTGCGCGTATTGTCAATTTTAGATGAGCGTGTGTAATAGTCTGATTTGCGAATAGCATCCATCAGATTCTTAAATGCACTTAGCACTTCTGGCCTGATAGATTCATCCAGCTCAAAGCCCTGCCCTGCTTTGTATGTACGCTTTTGTTGTGGCTTCTGTGTTAGGTATTCATTGTCACCACGGGCTTTTGAAAAGTAATTGTCCATGGCATGAAACCACTCATGGCCCAAGCTACCAAACCCATTCACTTTAGTGAGGTTAATCACCACTTCACCACGTTCAAAATGCGCTGCTGCTGGATTTTTCCCACCTTTGCCACGCGCACCAAAAGCCAAGCCTAAAGTGCCGTTTAATGAGATAGCGCGAGGCGGTACGCCAATAATGTTCGCAAGATCAAGCAATGCGTCATAAGCATTGTTTAAATCTCTTGGTCGGCGTGATTGCTCTACATAGTTACCAAACTGTACCCCTCTAAAGCCAAACTCTGCGGCAAACTTCTCAGGTGTTACATCTTGTCCTAAGCGATAGTCAATTCCAACGCGAGGGTTGTTTGTACTTCTGCGCTCTGGGCGCACGTTTTTACGTTGCTCAAGCAACTGCAACAACTCAGCCTCATTGTCTGCATAATATTGGAACGCCTCTTTAGGTGATTTAAACCCACCTTTAAGGTCAATATATTTATTTGATGCGACCTTTTTACCAATGACTAAATCGCCAGTGGCGGTAACTCGATAAACGTCCAATTTCGTTTTACGTTCTGTACCTTCTGGTGCAACTTCAAGCTTAATGCGTAATGCATCTACGGCACTTTGTCGGTCATTGAAATATTCACGCTTGCCATTTGGAAACTCTAGCGCAGTTTTCTTGCCTGCTTCTGCAACGCCTTTATCAAATGAAGTCCATCCACCAGTAATTTTGTAGCCTTTGGCAGACTTAAACGCTGGATACCCAATTTCACCATACAGATTGATTCTGTCGGCAAATTTATTATTTACATTGCTCGCGCTTAATATACCTAATACATCATCAATGCTTTTGCTTCCGTTGATTAGTCCATTTGAAAACTCGCGCAAAGCAGTAAGCTCACTTACCCATCTACGTACCTTGCTTGGCATTTTAGGTTTGCTAGGAATTTCATCTCGCATCGCTTTGATTGCAGCAATGGCTTTAATATCCATGCCACTAGCAATTAGGTTATCGTAGTCAGGTTCAGGAAAGTGTTTAGATAAAGTAATGTCTTTGGCATCAGCAGGCAATTCATCGCCCATGGCTTTCTGATAGTTTTTCCAAAGGTCTTTTTTAGCGCCTTCTAGCTTCTCGCCGAAGTCATCAATGCGGCCTACTGGCGCTTGATCTGCCACATCCTCTTCTGCCGCTTCGTTTGGGGCACCATAAGCATCAGCCACCTCATCAGCCGTGACTTTACCTTCGCGCACATCTTTAATGGTGTCTAGCTTTTCCTTGCCTTTAACGCCTGCGGCGGTGAGCGCTTCTGCGGCTTTGGCTACTTCGTCATTTGCTTGACCGTTGCTTGATTGATTGGCTGTATTTTCTGCAACATCCTCGCCAGTGCTAGCTTCTGTATTTGACTGTTGCTTGATTGGCGCTGAGAACAAATCTTGCGCCCCGGCTGCTGCGGCCTGATCTGCTTCACTGTTTGAACCAGTTAGAGTGAATGTATCTTGATTGTCATTGCCTGAATTGCGCTTAGCGTCTTTTGCACGCTCGGCATCAGCAACGGCTTGTTTGGCGGTAGTATTGTCGCCTAGTAGGTCGGTTTTACTGTCTGTTACTTCCGCTTGCTGACTGGCGTTAGTTTGCGTTGTTGTTGTACTTCTTTCGCCGCTTCCAGTATCGCCATTCTCGCGCTCGGTGTTAATGACGCGAGCCTCTGTAGCAGTTTCTCTTTCCTCGTTTGTGGCTTGTCTGAGTTGCTCATTGATTTCATCCTCTGTTAATAGTTCTGCCGCCTCTTGAACATCGCTTTCAGCTGTTGCTCCTGCGTCTTGGTAGTATTGATTCGCTTGAGCCTCTTCAACAACTGCATACGGCAATACTGATTCACCGTTTCGTATTTTTTCCGAAAGGTAATCATACGCCTCTGTTGAATCAAAAGCATCATCATTAGCGCCGTTAGATTCAAGGCGCATGTTGTATGGTAGGTAATCGACTAAATCACCTGATTCAATCAAGCCCTTGAGTGAACGGTTAGATGCTTGTTTGAATACTTGGTTATATCCACCAGGCGCAAAGCCTTTTACTTCGCCTGTAACATCTTGTTTTTCAGATAGCTTAATGCCGCCAATGTCACGTAGGGTTGCTAGTAGCGTCTTAGGTTTGTATTGTTTAGGTGATTTTGGCTTTTGTACTTTAGATGTTGTAGCACCACTCTCAACGGTTGAGCTTGGGAATTCTTTAACATCATCAAGCAACTGAGCAATAGGCGCATTCAAACGGATTACATCAACATCGCCGCCTTTGTTTAATTTAGATAGCCATTGATGATGGCCGTCTAACACATGGTTGTCAGATGAAACCAAGATTGAACGGTCACCGCCTGCATACTTGCTTGCCTTCTTAACCTTGGCTTCTGAAAACTCTTGCTGTGTTGGTTTAAGTGATGATGCTGGTACCGTTTCTTGCGTGTGGTCCACGCCTCTAGCATTCAAAAAGTTAACCATCGCGCCACGGTGCTCTGCTTTTACTTGCGGCATTTCTGAGCGTGGAATGTTTAGCGTGCCAGATTCAGGACTGAATGCGGTCCACTCTTTGTTAATTTTCTCACCAACATGTACGCCTTTTACCTTTTCATCGACACGTTCCGCTGTTGTGTTTACGCTATCGACATTAGTAATGCCACGTAACTTCAACTCTTCATCAATTTGGCTAATGACTTTTGCATCAGTGGTCATGCTGCGCATCTTCGGCAAGAAGTCGTCTGTGGCTTGGGCGAATGGACGTGATACTGCATCTTCGCCATTAAGTATAGCTATTGCATCGTTCCCTTGTATTCCATTTCCATTAAGTTGATCGCTTCCGCTGCCTTGTGCAGATGCTTCGGTAGAGTTATCAATTGGTCCTGTATCGCTCCGTCCTGCAAGCTGATTAGGTAAATCTCCCAAGCTTCCTTGTATGTTATCACTTGAGCCTGTAATGGTTTCGTTAGCCAGCTCGGTAGTGGCATTAGTCGTATCGCTGACATTCTCATCCCCTAAAATATCGCTTGCTGGTATGGCTTCTGTGGCGCTTTGCACTTCTGCAAGTAAGGCATCATCACTGATTGAATTTAACAAGCCTGTTTGTGGCACGGGTATATCAATTGCTTTTTCAGCAAGCGCAATAGCGTCATCAATACTTGCATCGGGATTGGTAATATTGGCAAGCGCTGTATCTGCCTCGGCTTGTTTAGCGTCAAACTCAACTTGTAGTGTTTCAGCGTCAATGTCGCCTTGAGTGTTACCATCAACACGGACATTTGAAGTAACTTGCTTAAAAGATCCAGCACCTTGCAACGCGCCGACAACTGCACCTGGCACGCCTGCTGCTGCCGCTTCTAATAACCCTTGTCTGTTGATTTGTCCAAAGTCTATTTCTTCTCGATTGCCAAATGCGTATTCGCCAGTTTGTACGCCTAATCCTTGGCCACCACCTTCAACATATTCTTGCAAAGATTCTTTACCTGCAGTTTTTGCTGCATTAGCAAGGCGATTTACTGATGATGAAACGCCACTATTCCCTCTGGCAATTACGCCTTCCGCACCGCCCTTAGTAATCTTATTGCCTAGTAGCGTAGTAATACCAGCAATTGCCGCTGCCGTGTATTTAGTGCGTGCGTCACCTTCTGCCTCGCTAAATGCGCCGCCTGCGTTTACACCAACGTTCATGGCAATAGCGGCTTGTGTGCCTTTTTCACGGCCATACCTTGCAGCTAGCGTTTTGATTGACTCTGCATTACGCCCAGCATATTTAGCAGTTAAGTTCGCTGCTGCCTTTTCACTGGCTAGTTTAGTCACGCCTGCACCAACGCCACCACTTGCTAACATAAAGCCAAGTGAAGGGATTGCAACATCAGATAAAACAGATGGGTTTGCAGTTAAAAACTCTGTTAGTTGAATGCCTGTACCATTTTTTACAATGTTTTGTAGCTCAATAGACTTCTGGCGCAACTCTGGCGACTGCTTATCTGTCTGGTACTTAATGGCATCATCGAAGCCTTCACCCATCGACATAATCATGTCACCCACTACTGGGATGTAATTCGTGCCTAACCCTAAAATATCTGTTGCCATCTTCCCTGTTGTCGGGGCGATCTTAGCTACTGCCCTTACGGTATCAAGTGCGTAATCAACGACCTCTCTCTGTGGCAAGCCGTTTGCTATGGTCGCAATGTCGTTTCCGTCCTCGCCTTGCTCAACCATGTTTTTAGCTGTGTTAAAGTCAGCATTTGAGTTCTTCATGACTTTGTTAATTTTCGCTTCTTTGCGATTATCACCAATGCCATCTTCTTTAATTTCTTGATATTGTTTATCTACCTCTGATGCGACATTGCCTAGCCAATCTTTGCGATTGGAAAGTTCTGCTCTTTTTTGTGGTGTTGCATTTTCGTAGGAAGACTTAACTTTATTGAAAGTTTGGTCCGTGACTGGTGCGCCTTTGCGCTCAATGGCACGGCGATCATCAATAACCTTTCCATCCATGCCATCAACAACTGACTTGTATTTGCTATTTGGTGTAATAGCTTTAACAATATCGTCTTTTACTTGAGATAGGAATGATTGAGGCTTAGGCGATTCCGGCTGTGGCGCTTGTGCAAAATCCGCATCTATCTGATCCGCGATTGAAGGCATTGCTTGCGATATTTCTGCCTCGCTCATGCCGCCTGGGAATGTGATTGATTTACCGCGATATACTACGTTAGCCATGCTGATTATCCAGAAACAATAAAGGGTTGGATAATTCTATCCAACCCCACTTGTGTTACCAGAAAAGCACTATCGGTTATACGTGTAGTTACCGCTCTTATCTTTGCTTAGAGCGCCATTTGATTTCTCTGGCACCTTGCCTTTCTTTGTTTCTCTAATTTCATTGCCATCTTTATCATAATATGTTTTTGCGATAGTTATAACTTCATTATCGTCCTTACCCCATGAAGCCTTTTCTCGGCTGTAATCATCACGGCCTTTGCCTTTGTTTTCTGGCTTTCTTTTCCAGTCTGCAAAAGATTGATCGTCATCACTTTGTTTTTGCGGAGCACGTCCTGCTGCACTTACCTTAGCTTTTTGGCTAACCAATATGTTGGCCGCTTTTTCTGCATCGCCATCAGCCATGCGCCATGCTAATTCAAGCTCACTTTTTGGCACATCAACTTTTTGGCCACCTTCCAGCACTATTTTTGCTGTGCCATTAGATTTATCAAACGCCATGACAGAACCATCTTCAAGCTTAATGCTTTCAAAGTCTTTGCCTTTTGGTACCATCTTTGCAAATGTTTCAGCAGATTTAAAGTCACCGCCTTTCATGGCACGCTCGAAGCCATCTTGCATGGTTGCCTTGCGTGTAGTTTTAACTTCATCACCGCCAGATTTAACCATCTGCTCTTGGCCTTTTTCATCCGTGTATTTATTAATGACTGATTCAGGAGTTTTAGTCGTTTCCTCAACGTCAGCCATATATGCTTTATTGCGCTCAATTTCGGCGGCGGCGCGTTTATCCTCCATCGCATAGCCAGCTTCTTTTAATCGAAGCTCTTTATCCATCTGTGCATCAAGCAACGCCGTCTTTAAATCAAACTCTTGCTTCTGAGCCAGATCACGGCCTCGCCCCTCTGAATATCCTTTAGCCGCGCCTGCTGCCATAAAACCTAATAAGCCAGACATTATTCTGCTCCCTGATACTGTGATAAAGCTTGTTCCGATATTTGCCCAAACTGTTGTGGATCAACACCAAAACCGCGCATTAAAGAATCGATCATTGTTTGCATTGCTTGCGCAATAATCTCTGGTGCCATTTCTTCCTCTGTCACCGTTTCTAAAAACTCTGCAGCCTGTGCAAGTAGATATGTTCCAGCAGGTACAATCACTTCGCCTGGCATTGTCTGGTTGCTTTTTTGGTAAAGCATCGCCATTAAGCTCGCAATTTGCGAACCAAGCATTTCGCCAATATCACCTTCACTTTTATTTAGCATTTGAATAATATCTTCGTGCGTTTCCTCTGAGAATATCACCTTCATCCCAGCCTTAACTACACGCGCAAAAGCTTCTTGAAACTCTTTAGGTACACTTGCGGCCATATCCTCGGCAATTGCCGCTGGCTTTGCGTTAAATTGTTTCTGGTCCATTACGCACCTCCCATTTGTGAAAGCATGCCTGCACCAGATTTAGCTTGCTGAATTTGATTGTATTCTTCTGGTGTAACGTATTTCACTTCACCTTCAATCGACACGGCTATTTTCCCTGGTGTATTAGTGCCAGGCTGTCTGTTATAAACGTTCTGATCTTGGTTAACAGTCGCGGCACTATTGGGTTGGAATTGTAAGTTTTTTTGGCGCTGAGCAATCAGGTCCATCTGTTGCTGTTGTGCCGCAGTTTGTGTGTTTGTTTGGTCAACTCTTGCATCTGTAAGTGGCTGCAACTGCTCAAGCTCTTGACCCTTCATGTAGCCATCTGACAAGCCACCTAATGCACTGAGTGCGCCTTGGCTATTGTTAAGCGTACCCAATAAGCCACTTCCAACATCTTTTACGCCATCGACCGCACGACCAATGAATGATTCTGGCACACCATTCACATGAGTTAATTGCTCTGTACCACTTGACCTTAACGCACCGCCAATGCCAGAGGTGTCAGCCGCGTTAGTTGTAACGCCAGCCGTATCTTTAATGCCTGCGGCAATCGTGCTATCGCCAATACCAAGCCCCGACTTAATGTTACTAAAAACACTTTTAACTGCATCGCCTGATACTGTATTAAAGAAGTTAGATGTGCCATCTGCTGCGCTTGAAAACGGATTGACAAAACCACCTTCTAAGCCAGTAAAAGCACCAACGCCAAAACCTGCAAGCCCAGCAACCGCACCAATTGTGGATAATGCTTTATTGCCGGTAATTGCACCAAGACCACTTGCGATACCGCCTGCAATCATAATTCCACCAAGCAGTGTACTTGTTGCTGCCATACCTGCTGATATAGAGCCAACAGCGGCCGCAACACCAAGTGCTGGACCATTTTTTTCACCATATGGCGCACCCCTATGTGGACTTGCATATGGCATTTCAACCGACAATCGGCGAGTATGAGTAATAGTTTTGTACTCAATATTTGGTATTTGAATGGCGATCATTTTTCGTGTCCTTGTCTAGCCAAAAATATTCATGTTGCTGATCTTCGTGTGTTTTTTTAAAGCCAAACAACTCAATAAGTTTTTTGTATTTATCGTTCTTGTAGAGCTTTGTTACCAAGAACTCATGCTTATCTAACAATGCATTGACTACTTCATGCATCATTTGCTTACGTCCAATCACTTTGCGAAATCTTTTGTTAAGCGCAAAATGTATTTCGTTGTTTTGCATCATCGTTTCACCAATCTGCACGCCTTGATAAATGATTGGCTCAACATTCCATTTTAATAACGCAAGCTTCACCTGCTCAACCGTTAAGTGTTCTTCATTGATTAAATAATTCTGTATTTCTTTCATCATGCTGTTGGGAATGTAAGCAGGCCATCGAGGTTTAAACCGCCAATTTTCCCTAGTATGTTTAATCCTGTTTTTAATAATTCATTTTGATTTGTCACTGCCGCTGTCTTAGCCTCTGGCGTTAGGTCTGGGTTTTGTAAAATGTCGCTAATATTTCTCACTGACTGCTGGTAAAGTGAACCTGCAGAAGCCTCAGACTGCAGTATGGTTTTATAACTCGCCTCAATGTCTGCTAATTGAAGCTTGTTGCTTTGGTCCATGAACTGCTTAATCACTACGTTCTGCTCATTTGCATTAAAAATGTTTGTTTTGTTTTGCTCTGAGGCGTTGAACTGATTTGTTTGATTCTGATTTTGCGCATTGAACTTGTTAATGTCTTGCTCATTGCTAGCATTAAACTGGTTATTTTGCTGTGTCTGGCTCGCATTAAAAGTATTAGATTGTTGCTGGTTTGCCTGATTAGTATTAAGCACGCTACTATTTACACCAGCGTCATATTGAGCGATTGGAACCGCTCTATCCATTACCGCAGCCTGCCCAGCCTGAACCGCCATTGAGCTATTTAACATGCCCCTGCTATTAGCGGCCTGTTTTGCTTTTGCTGCGGCTTGTTGCATCAATGGCGAATCCTCACCGATTACCTTGTTAACTTGAGTGCTTAACAGTTCATTGTTGTTCACATCTCTAGTAATTGCAGATGTTAAGCCTGATGGTGCGCTTGCTGCGTTTGCCACTGTTGATGCTGGCGCTGTTTGTGTTGTTGCAAGCTGAGGCGTAGCGCTCATATTGTTGTAGTTATTAATCCCATCTGTCGGGGTCCATGACTGATTAGTTGTTGTCGCCATTTCTATTCCTTTTCACACCCTACTTGTTCGCATGCAGCATTCGCCCATCCGCGCAATCTGTTGTAATCATTTGTTGTTAACTTGCACGCACCTTCTAGCGCAGAATAACCTGCGTAGCACTCTCGTTCACGTTCGGTAAATCTGCTGGTATCGCTTGTAGCTTCTGGCAATCCAGAACTAACACGCTCGGCTTCGAGGCGCATGCGCTCAGTAAAGTTAAACTTAGTGCTATCAATACGATTTTCATAGTAGGCCCTTAGGTTTTTTGTTTCACGTTCGCGGTCTAGGTTAAATTTGGCGATCACTGCGCCGTGTTGTTTTTCACTTTCTTGCAGAGCCTTTTTAGCCACGGCTAACTTGGTTGCGTTTTCAGCACTACGCTTCATGGTTTCTAGTGCTATGTCGTCTTTAAACTGCTTATGCAGTTGCACTTGCTTGGATAAGTCAAGCTCAGCCTTATCAGCACGAGCCACCTGTGCGCTGTATTGTGAGTAGCAATACCAAAGCACCAGTAACGGCAAAATAATTCGCCAATACTTCATTACAAAGCCAGCAACATGCGATGCTAAAAGTTTGATTAATGTCCACGCAATCATAAAAGGTTGGCCTTAATCGGCTTCATGCCGCCTCTAACCCAAGCTGAAACGTCGAAATTTGGGCAGTCTTTTACCCACTCATTACGTGTAATTTGACCGTCACCATTAAGGTCTGGTGAATAATCTCGGTGGCCTTTGATTGAAATTCCCATATCTTTGTAAGCATTTAACGCACCTTCAACAGTTGCGTGCGGCTTGCCTTGGATAATTGATGATAGATTAATCAAGCAGGTACGAAGCGTTTCCCACTGCTCTGGTGTGTATTTATCAGTGCCGATTAAACAAATGCCAATCGAACCTGTATTACGGCCTTGTACGTGTGCGCCCAACTCTTCCAGCCCACGACCAGTTTCAATCTGTCCATCTACCGTAATCACGTAGTGATAGCCGATGCTTCCAAATTCTGGATTAAAGTTTCGCTTTGCTTGGCTATTACGCTTAAATCCAATCTTTGGATTGGCATGCATCACGTCAATATCTTTTGCGCGAATATCCTTGCCATTAGGCGTGGCTGAGCAGTGAATAACAATGTCTTTAACTAAACGCTTCATTGTCAGCCTTTCTTCTTGATTTATGATTTGTTTTATCAATTAGAAAGTGGTGTATAAGCGGATATTCAATGCTTAAATATTTTATTAGCCTAAAGTACGTTTCTGGCCACATAAATAATGCGATGGTGCACCCAAATAAAATGCTAGAACTATCATGTGTTACAAAAATAAGATACGGTCCACTCATCGCAGCACCAACATATTTTGCAATCATGCAGTATCTGTTTTCTCCATTTGTAACTGATGCCAAATAAATCGAATCGGCAAGTATATAAAGTCCAATTAACACGGACAGGATTAGTTGGAATTTCATTTTTTTACCTCAAGTAAATTGTATTTAGATGTAAATATCTGAATTAACCAATCCCTAAATGGCTTATCAATTACTGCAAATCCCAACATAAAAGCAACTGGGCGCTGTGGCACGTTATTAATATCTAGCCATGCATGAAATATCCACACAATCCCATGGACCATGACGCATGCAATAAATGTTGAAAGAATGATTAACCATATTGATTTGCTAACTCTTAATGCACTGTTTCGATAGACAGCCCAATAAGCACCACCAAATGCAGTAATAATCACTCCAATTGGCAAATCGAAAAGAGCGCTTAATGCTGCTGTTAATGTTGCAACTATCCATGGGCTGGTTGCGTGCGTTACTGGATCTGGCATTTTTTTCTACCTTACTGTTTTTATGTGCCAATGTTAGCAACGTCCACCTGTGTCATAACTCAGATGTATGGGCGTAAAAAAACCGCAATTAAGCGGCTTTTTAATGTTTCGGTTTATTTAATTTTTGTTTTCTCAAAATTCAGCGATAACAAATGCTGAGGTGTAATACGATGGTGATACTTACTATCAAACGGCCTTTGACCACCTGCTGCTAGAATGCTGGCCACCAACTCAGCACACGACCATTTATCATCTTCCT
>Ga0208630_100103_pt1 | contig 26872 bp, 20 predicted proteins | sample LakWasMet32_HOW6_2_FD_183874 | JGI IMG/M metagenome (GOLD analysis project Ga0208630, IMG submission 183874) | Freshwater sediment methanotrophic microbial communities from Lake Washington under simulated oxygen tension - Sediment Metagenome... | ecosystem: Environmental > Aquatic > Freshwater >... | reverse complement strand
TCTGTTCAGTAACTCCAATCCTCATACCCCAACGCTGAGCTGTTAAGCTCTTCACGGTGCAGTCGCCATTGCGGCATAAACTTGTTCATTAACTCAATAAAGTGATCATTGTGGTGACGCTCCAGTAAATGCACCATCTCATGCACCACTATATATTCAAGACATTGGTTAGGTTTTTTGGCGAGTTCAAGGTTTAGCCAGATACGCTGAGCTTCGATATTGCATGTACCCCATTTGGTCTTCATCTGCTTTACGTACCACTGAGCCACCTTCACACCAAGGATAGGCTCCCACTGCGCTATTAGGGTTGTGATTAATTTTTTGAGTTGTTGGCGATACCATGACAGCAATACTTTTTCGCGCTGCTCTCTTTCACTGCCTTCACGCACGTATAAATCAATAGTGGATTTATTACGGACAACTACTCGCGGTGAGCCGCTCTGGTAGATCACATTGAGACGGTAGCGCCGACCTTGAAAATAATGGCTTTCGCCAGATACGTACTCGCGCAGAGTTTGCCGAGATTGCGTAGTGAATTTGGTTTTCTGCTTCTTAATCCAAGACAGCCTAGAAATAACAGCTAAGCGAACAGCCTCATCGCTCACGCGCAATGGTGCAGCTACCCTGACTCTGCCCATGGGCGGATAAACGCCTAGATGTAGGTTCTTGATATCCTTACGTACTACATCTACTACCAATCCACTTACTTTGATTTGATTCGTTTCAGTAGTCACTTTGGTTCTTTACCAACTCGAATATTGTATCGGTCAGCTGCTCATCATTCAGCAAGCGCCTTAAGGCGTAACGAACTTCTTTCTCTTTCATTTTATGACCTCGCCATCCATCTTTCTTGCTTGATGTTACAGCATGGTCCACAGCCAAAGCTAAGTCTACATCTTTGCCCAAGTTATCATACAGAGCACGTTTAGCACCTGTATTCAATACGGCAGGATAATCTGCTCCGCCATTAGGATTATTTACTTGGCCTGCCAGTGCAATCATTTTGGCCAGATATTGCTCATACTCGAGAGCCTGCTCCCTGCGTTGCTGTATGAGGCTATCCAACAGCTCAGACATTTTCTCGTAGTACTTAGGATTGATGGGCTGCTCATCGATGATGAGCTTACGCATGTTATTTTCAATCGTCTCAGAAACAGCTTCTTTACTTTCGCGTATGCCTTTTGGGAGTAACTCCAAACCTTCAACGCCACGCTCAACAATTAACTGAACCAAGCTCACATCATCGAAAGCAGATATCTTTTCACTTTCTTCTGCGCGAATGTAGCTATCAATCAGATGGCGCATCGCGGGCTCGTACATTTTCATATCAATGTAATCACCGCTGGCTATTTTTACTTCGCCACGCACTTTTTCATAGTGGTCAACTTCCTGCTTAACTTGCTCAGTTTGGGCTGCGTTATAACCAGCCTCAGTCATTTCACTGGCAATGTCCGCGTAGGCACGTATTAACGATACGGTGAGCTTGTATAACGCGATACGTTTGGGTTCATTTTCTTTAAGTTGAGTTTTGTCAGCAGTATCCGCCCCGCAGAAATAACGCAAATAAGCAGCTGTGTCTTTTGGTGACTCCACAGCCTCGCACAATGCCTTAATCGACTCTCGCGCTTCTTCCAGTCGTTCCCAAGCGGTTTTAAGCCGATCTACCAGCAAACCTGCAACGTCTTCCTTGTCATAGCCATCTAGCGCACCTGAGGTGTAATCGTTAATCGCAGTACCTAGGCTCTTAAACAAATCTTTGTAGTCAACGATGTAACCATATTCCTTATCATCACCATCTAATCGGTTAACACGACAAATAGCTTGAAACAGCCCGTGGTCTCGCATTTGCTTGTCTATGTATAGGTATGTAGCTGATGGCGCGTCAAAGCCCGTCAAAAGCTTATCAACTACGATGAGTAATTTCATCTGACCGGGCTGGTCGATGAATTTCTTTTTAACTTCATCTTCAAATACCTCAGGCGCTTTATCACCCAGCATCTGATTATAGATTTCGTACTTCCGCAGCCGCTCGGTTAAACCTTCACCAGTTTCTTCACCCTTAATGTCAGCAGGTGATGGCGCGTATGAAGTCACAATTGCACATTTGCCAGCCAATTCAGTTTTATCGAATAGCTCATAGCACTTACAGGCTTCATAAATGCTGCTGGTAACTAACATGGCATTGCCACGACCACTTTGCAGGCGGTCTTTAGTTTCAAAGTCCATTAAGATATCAGCTATGATTTTCTCTAAGCGTGATTTTGAACTGAGCACCTTCTGCATACTGCCCCATTTTTTCTTAAGCTGAGCTAGTGCTATGTCGTTCAACCCTTTGGTTTTGGAATCAAACCACTGGTCAATTTTGGCGGATGAGGTAATGCTCTGGTCGATGTCACGAGCTTCGTAGCGTAAATCAAGCACTACCTTATCGTGTACCGCTTCATCAAACTTGTAGGTATGGATGTACTTGCCAAAGATTTCGATACTCTTTTTCTTATCAGCTTTAAGTAGTGGCGTGCCAGTAAAGCCAATGAACATCGCATTAGGCAGTATCGCCTTCATGGCTTTATGCAGCTCACCACTTTGAGTGCGGTGGCATTCGTCCACAAATACGTAAACGTCTCCCTTGGCTTTAAAGTTAGCAGGCAGGCTCCGCTTCATTTCGCTGATGAAAGCTGCAATGTCGCCTTCTGAGATGTTTTCTACTTCACCTTCTTCCTTACCCATAAACTTATGGATTAGTGTAGCGATTAACCATGGTGTTGTTGCATTCAGTTTAGCGATTAGATCAGCACCGCTTTGCGTGCGCACAATCTGCTCACTGACGCCTTTAAATACCTTTTCGATTTGCTTATCCAGCTCGGTACGGTCCGTAATAATCAGCACGCGCGCATCTTTGACGTTTTCGCGGATCCACTTTGCCAGCCACACCATGGTCAAACTTTTGCCGCTACCTTGGGTGTGCCAGATAATGCCACCTTCACGGCGACGGATATGGTCTTGTGCAGCCTTCACACCAAAGTATTGATTGTGCCGGCAGAGTTTTTTGATACCTGCATCAAACACCACGAAGTCGTGAATCAATTCTAAAAAGTGCGCTTTATCGCATAGTTGGCTGACATGCCTATCCAGCAGGTTTTCAATACTACTGTCTTGCTTCCACGTTAGATAGTGCTTTTCTGGTGTTTCTATGGTGCCGTAACGAACGCCTTCCGTATCATTACCAGCCATTACTAGCTGCATGGTAGTGAAGAATGGCTGAATGAATAGCTTCTTCTGGTTATCCAAGTTCTGGCGTATGCCTTCAGAAACCGAGACGATAGAACGCTTCAACTCCAACACGCCAAGGGCGATGCCATTCACGTAAATCACGATATCTGGGCGTTTAGTGTTAGCCTTCGCGTCAGCCCCTTTGACCGTCACTTCCTCAGCAATGGCAAAGTGGTTATTGCGTGGGTTCTTCCAGTCAATCAGCCATACGGTTTGCGTGTTCTCGCCAACATCGGCTTTCACTTTCACGCCATAGCGCAGCAACTCATACACGGCATTATTGCAGTCATATAGGCTCTTGGTCTGGTCGCCAGCTATTTTGCTAAGCTGGTGTAACGCTTTGGTGATGAGTGCGTCGTCGTAACCTTGCTTCTTTAAAAAGCTGCCCGATAAATCCATGTCAATATTACGATTACCTACGCGGTCAATCCAGTTGCCCAGATATTCATAACCAAGCGACTCGCTGAACAGCTTAACTAAACGCTGCTGGGTGGCACGTTCTATTTGTCCGACGGTACTCATGAATTAAATGCTTTCAATCTATCTACAGACCAAACATGCTCGACTAATGTGCTGATAAGTTCACGTCGCTCTATCTGAGCTGTTTTATCAAAGTGCTCATATGGTTTGAATGATAGATTTAACGATTTAATGAATGCGTCGAATTGTGGTTGATGTTGATATGCACTTGCCGTTAGACTGGCAGCGTATAAGTTTTGTTTAGCATAGTGGGGTGCTTTGACTTCAAATGGTTTGTCTTGATAGCTTCGATTAACATCAGCAGGTAGCAGCAATAAACCTGCAACATGATTTCGCCAATCTTGAAACTCTTGCTCCGTAGCAAACTGATTTGCATATGGAGCCATTTTGTCAGCCCATATATGCTCAATGTCACAAGGATTAACCACATTTCGGTCAACATACTTATCAAACAAATCAGGCTTGCCAGAGCTAACCTCTGTGAAAGATGTTAAACGTGCAAGCAGATGGTAAATATACCGGCGGCTAAATTGATTAAGCCCAAGACCTTCAATACCAGTCCGTCCTTTACTTTTACTTCCTGCAAAAGTGACATCATCTTCGTCAAGTTTTTTTGTGAGCAACTCAATAAGTTCGTTTAATGATTTATTGCGTATTTCTTTACACAACAAGTACATAGCATAACTAGTGGTCGAATATCCTACTCGAATGTAATTGACTACACGTCTCATCAACCAAATATCAAGGTAAGTTGCAGTGGCTGCTATTTTCTTACGAACAGTCTCATCATCATCTGTAATCGACAATGGTGCTAAAAGCACTGTAGTCTGCCATGTAAATTCATTATGAGCGTTGTAGTAAACTGACTCTAAGCCTTTTGTATATTTTTTGCTTGCATCAAGAATTCGACGATACGCCTTACTGAAAAATGGGAAATAAGTGGTGATAAATGCCAGCTTTTCTGCCTCAGAATCAAGCTTTAACACCGTATGATTATCGCGTGCCCAACGATGAAAGGTGCTGCCGATTAGCTCCCAGTCCCTGTCAGCTGCATTAGCTTTACGTTCCCTAGTACTATCCGCATATTGCGCTCTTAGCCATGCCTTGACGCAGTTGGCATCACGTTCTGGCTCAATTTCACCACCCCAAGAAATCAATTCAAGCACTTGGGCTTTCCAAACTTGATTAGCACTACGACGTTTATCAGCATCTTCAACAGAGGCTAACAAATAAGCTTTTAGCATATCCACAGGGCTGAGCGGCTTGCCTCTATCGTTCATCGTCTCGAAAATAGCATAGGCATAGCTGTCGTTATCAGTTGAAATTTCAATAAGACCAACTTTAGTCATCAACCAGTATATGAAGTGTGGCAATGCATCTTTTAGTTCACCAGCGATGTCTATACATTCGATATCTTGATAACGCTTATACATTGTCTGGATCGACTCTTCTTTACCATCAGGGCTAAACTCGTCACCTTTAAACAATGCCTCAATCACAGGTAGTCGTTCTGCAATATCAAGATTAAAACAGGTCTCACCTAAGTTATCCGAGTAAATTAGAGGTGCTAAGCTATTCACCATGGATAAAGATTGCGTCTTAGCAATTTTGTGCAAATAAATGAGCAATAAAGTTAATGAAGTTACACGCTGCTGACCATCAACAAGATAGTTTTTGCCATTACGCTTACTAACAATGATTGAGCCTAAAAAATAGTCTTCATAGCTACTAACTTTTTTTGTTTCGTCGCCTTCTTGATAGCAACTTAAGAATTTCTCTAACAAATCAGTCAGCAACTCTTCGATATTTTCTTTTTCCCACTTGTATTCGCGCTGATACTCATCAATCGAAAACGACTGACTTTGAAGTAACTGCTGAACGCTGCGGTAATGAGGTGTTATGGTACTCATACGAGACGTATCCTTCCAGTAAGTAGCTCCTGCATCATGCCTTGCTTGAGTGCGCGGATTTTGTCGCGTTGTTGTTCTAATGCGGCGAGGTCGGTATCCATGTCGGAGAGGACGGCAGCTATGGCTGCCTGTTCTTCTCTATCGACAGGAAAAGACACAGGAAAATTAAGAAGCGCTGTCTTTTGCACGTTTGGCAGGCCTGAGCCAACGCGCAGCGCCATAATCGCAGCCTGCGCCCCTTTGAGAGAATGGTAGAGAAAAGCATTATCTATCTCGCGTGGAATTATTGAGTAACAGTGCCCCCCGCACCAATATGGCTCAGCCATGAACTGAACGTAGCCGCACGAATTACCACCTTCGCTGATAGCAATAGTCCCCCCTTGCGTATTTGCTAACTCTGTAAAGCCTGACGGAGTTATACCACCATTTAAGTGGGCAAAACGTCCGTTATCATTTGATTCGGAGCTATTTAGCTGCGTCCCTTTTGTTGCCGATGCAATATCACCTAAACGCTTCACCTCCCACTCCCCAGAAAACCCCGGCAAGCGTTGTTTGCCCGTGAGAAGTTGCTGCATGGCGGCTTGTTTGATGTTGCGCTTCTTGGCGATTAACTTTTCCTGCGCCGCCAGCAACGCATCCACATCTGATAGCACGGTGGCGATTGCGTGCTGTTCAGGGAGTGACGGAACTGGTATTGGTAATTGCGCGTACTCGTTTCCATTGATTCCGGGCTGACCACTACGCATAGACATCAGTCTCACCCAATTCCAGTAAGTTCCAGTTGTTACATACGCTTCAGCAAAAGTTGAATGCAGCTTATTGTTGTCGGGTTGAACGCGTATTAAAAATCCCGCAAAAACTAATTCGCCATCGCTTTCTTTGTATCGGTAAGACTTACCAACACTCGCACCTGTACGAGCAAAAACAATGTCACCGTTACTAAGATAGTAGCTACCAGAGTCGGCACTATCAACAGAAACAAACTTGTCAGGTGAGAAGCGGCCATCATCGGTAATGTCTGTGATACGTATATATACTGGCAATTTATCCGAGTATGGAACAGCCGCAGCATTAATGCCGTAGCTTGGACGCGCAGTGAGACAGCTACCAAGCGTAGCAACATCCCAATCCTCAGGAATCACACCCACCTCAGTCTGCTTGTAACCCTGTTTTAGCTCCATGAAAATCCCATATTTTTAAGATGTTCCTCAACCTTTACATTCAGGGTTGTAACATTGGCAACAATTTGTGGGAGCGTTTCTGCGTAACGCTCGGCGAGTTGCTTGATGCGACCCGTTAAGGCTTGAGATACGCGGTCAAGCTCGGTCTGCACATCGGCGGCGAGGGTAGTAAGCCATTTGTCTTCCACCACCAAGGTCTTAATTTCATCTGTGCTAAGTTTGGCATATTGTGCGGCTACTTTAGCATCAAGCAGTTTTTGTGCATCTTTCACTTTTTTGTTGGCGGTAGATTCTTGCTCAATGAGGGCAAGGTAGGCGTTGAGCTGTTTACGCTCGTCGGCTGCATCAGTGTCATTTTTGATGTCTTTAAGCCGTGCGCTGACACTCACTTTGGTGAGTTTGCTTTTGTCGTTTTTAGCTTCTGTCAGTAAGCCTTCTTCACCACCATGCTCTTCATCAAGCTCTTCCATTTGGCGGCTAATCGCATCGCGTTCTGATTCTAACGTTTCAATGGCATCTCGTTCAGCCGCAAAATAGCGGGCGACAATCAGTTGTGGTGGTACCAAGCCGTTACTGGCGTCATTACCCGCTTGCCAACCATCTGCCGCAATCAGGTATGCATCATCTTGCATAGTATCTGACCAGTAGCTCATAAGGTGCTGATACACATCGTATTGGTCAATCAGCTTTACTGTATCAAAGGTATGCAATAAATCTTCAGATAACTGCTCAATCAGTTGCTTAGGGTGCGTTTCTTGGCTGATACCTTTTAGCTGAGCAATGTTGTTTGCTTTCCAACTTTGGAATAGGTTGCTAACCGATTGCGTGTAGCTGACAAATTCAGGATGGGCGAAGATAGTAGGCTTTACTTGTGCAGCCGCTATTTTCATCTGGCTATAACCGGCTCTGGCACCAATATCAAACAGTTGCGTTTTTAGCGTGGGGAATACTTGCCAGTACGCTGACATACTTTCAACGTCTGCGTTAGGGATACAGCCTTGAAGATGCGCTTCGATATCTTGCAAATCTTCGGCCTCGGAGCTATCAATGTAGCGCGGAATATTAAGGTTGTAGTCGTTGGCTTCAATTTCAGCTACGCTGACCATACGCGAATACTTTGGTATTTCAAGCTGTTTGTTAAACACATCCACGATTTTGTGAATGTCCTGATGACGCAGGCGATTTTTGTTGCCGTCTTTCATAAAGCCCTTACTTGCATCAATCATAAATAGCCCAGTCCGGCCTGCTGCGTTTTCTTTATCCACCACGATAATGCAGGCCGGGATACCAGTACCATAAAATAAGTTGGCAGGTAGCCCGATAATGCCTTTGATGTAACCCTTGCGGATGATGTTTTTACGAATACCACCTTCAGCATTGCCACGGAACAACACGCCATGTGGAAGAATTACTGCACCTTTACCAGTGCTTTTGAGCGAACGAATGATATGCAGCAAGAAAGCATAATCGCCATTTTTGGCAGGCGGAATGCCATCGGCAAAACGCTCATATAAATCATTAGCAGGGTCAAAGCCGTTACTCCATGCTTTGGTTGAGAATGGTGGATTAGCAACTACATAGTCATGTTGCTTAAGATTGCCACTACTGTCTTTAAAGTGAGGGCTAGAGAGCGTATTGTCTTGCCAGATTTCTGCCGTCGGGTTGTCGTGCAGAATCATGTTCATTTTGGCTAACGCGGCAGTGGCATTATCCATTTCCTGACCATAGATAGTGACGCCAGTTTTAGACTCATCCGCTGCTTTTAATAACAGTGAGCCAGAACCGCATGTTGGGTCATAAATGGTTTGGCTTTGACTCTTGGTTTCATTGATGCCGATGACTTTGGCCATAATGCGTGATACTTCAGCAGGCGTATAAAACTGACCCTTACTTTTACCAGACTCAGTAGCAAAGTGACGCATCAGGTATTCATATGCATCACCTAGAATATCATCACCCTCAGCGCGGTTGTTGCTGAAATTGAGGCCCGGTGAGTCAAAGATGCTGACTAGGTTAGACAGGCGGTCCTGCATTTCTTTGCCTTTGCCCAGCTTATCGGCATCATTAAAGTCGGCAACGTCAATTACACCTTTAAGATCATTGGCTTCAGCAAGGCGAGCGATAATTTTATTTATCTTGTCGCCGATTTCCTTGTCACCCTTGAGTGCCAGCATATCTTGAAAACTGCCACCATCTGGTACCTCAATCAGCGCATCTGGCTGACCTGCATATTTATCTGACACATACTTAACAAACAACAGTACCAGCACGTAATCTTTATACTGGCTGGCATCCATGCCGCCGCGAAGTTCATCGCAGCCCTTCCATAGTGAGCTGTAAAGTTCTGATTTCTTGATTGCCATTCGATTCGCCTGAATTTTGTTATGCCACACGCTTAAGTGTGGTTTAATTGATTTATATTTTTTGGATAAGAATATACCACCTTAATTATCCTAACAAACTTTCAAGCATAGTGACATGAGATTAATTATTTTCTGCTTTCGTTAATTGATATGCAGCAATAATTGTTTTAGGTAGTCATTTTTGCGATAGCTATATATTTACATAGGGCACATTAACCGTGTTTAGACTGAAAGAGAAATTAAAACTGAAGGTGCCTTCAATAGATTTTAGAATTCGAGTTACAGAAATAAATGTTCTTTTGCAGGCCACTATCCTGGGGTTTTTGATTGGAGAGATATGGTCTCTTTCGCATGTAGTTGGATCTGCGTTTTACGCATACATCGAGTACAAGAATCAACACATCGCCTCAATTTCCATCAGTGTAATCATAGGGATATTGGTATGTATATATTTTGTATCCCGTGATGGAGTTCATCAGATTAAAAAGCTGTGGGGATCTAGGCGAGCCGATATTTTTTTTCTTATTCTGCTGGGTCTGGGTATTTCAGTAATTGTTGGTGGTGTTGGGACTTCTAAGTATCAAGAATATGTTGGTAAGGTCGATATACCTCAATTGATGCTTATTACTGTTATACCAGCTGCAATCGCTTTTATGCTTTTTTTGAAGGCAATAGTTGCTTCGGCTAAAAAAGATATTGCTACGTCATTTTTTATTAATGATAAGGCTATAGAGAATAAGAAGGATGACTCGCTTAATTTGAGTGAAACCGCGTCTAGATTTGCAGAACGAGTACTAAATAGAAATTCATCGGATAGTTTGGTTTTTGGAATAGATGCACCATGGGGCACAGGAAAATCTAGCTTTATAAATATTTGCTGCGAATACTGGAAAAATAATGCGGATTTACATCCAATTGTTCTTCGCTTTGAACCGCTCAGATATAAAGAAAATGAAGATTTAGTTGATAAGCTTGTAAATGCCTTAATTGATGCTATTCAAAAAGAAGCATTTCTCCCATCAATAAATTCACTCTTTTCTAAATACTTGCGACAAGTTAAGGGTAAAAAGAAATTTTCTTTTTTGGGTTTAAATTTTGAATTTGAATCGAGCTCGGGTTCTGTAGAAGAGACGTTAAAGTCTCTTGAAATGCATTTGTCTGAGTTAAACAGGAAAATTATCATTGTGGTCGATGATCTTGATCGACTCAGTTGGACAGAGGTTAAGAATATTCTCTTCGCTATTAAGCGGAGTTTTATGTTGCAAAATGTTTCTTATGTCCTGTGTTATGACACTGAAAATTTAACTTCTCTGAAAAATGAGTCCTGTGACGATGCTGAAAAGGTCAAAGAGTTTCTCGAGAAGTTCGTTAACGTAGCAGTCGGTCTGTTTTTAGATTCAAAAATATTGGCTGATTACGTGTCAAAAGATATTGATATTGCAATAAACAAGAATTTACAGCTGGATCCCCATTTGCTTGATCAGATTAAACAGGCACTTGAGGCACTTGTTAAGATTTACGGGTCGAATGAGTATGTTTTTTATCAGGAATTTTTAGGAGATATCCGAAAGATAAAACGATTGATCAACACTATGATGCTTTTTGAAATACAACGAACTGATTTCAGTAATAGTGACTTCAACAAGCATGATCTAATCCATTTGCTATTAGTTTATATAAATTACCCAAATATTTTCAGGAAAATATATAACTCAGAAACAGATGGAAAAAATGGATTTTTTTCATTAATTGTTGACTTAGATAGCCCTGACATGTCAAGTGTAAACTCATCTAAATATAAGGATTACATTAAAGAGTTAAGTAGTAATCAACAATACCTTTTAAATAAAATTTTTAATTACGAGATTTTAATATCAAGTTTAAAAGATGATCAAAAAGATAATGATCAAGGATTAGATATATATTCGCGTGCCTGCTTCAATGATAGTGGCCGTGCGAATAGAAATCTTGAGCGCTATTTGAATCTGATAGTCAAACTTGCCAAACAGGACAAGCTTGAATCGTATCAATTTTATTTAAATAGAAAGAATGAGTTGTTAAATGGCAAACAGATAGATGAGATATTTAAAAGTGATGACTTTTCTTTCACTAAAGGGGATTTTTCACGAGAGCAACTGTGGAATGTACTTGCTAACAGCGCCAATGAAATGAACCCAAAGATTGGCTCAGATGTTGTCATTTATTTGATGAATAACTTACCAGAGTATTCATTTTTAAACAAAGAAAATGTTGGAGCTAGATCAAGACAGAATCTGATCTATTCACTGTTGAAGTTTCTTGATGCGGCAGCCTGGGGAGCTGACCTAACAGGACGGCGCAACAATAATGAAAAAAATATTTCTGAAATTGCTGAATGGGTCTTTGGTGAGGGCAGGCACGCAAGCACAGGAGTATTGAATACTCTGTCCAAACCAGAGCGGGGTCCTTTAGGGCTTTTTGATTTATTACTTTTTCGTTTGTATTGCAGTGCGGATAGGGGAAGTAGTTTATTTAACCTTCAGAGAGCTATTTCATTGCATGGCAATCCAAATGCACCGACAAGCGGTTTAACAACCGAAATTGCAAAAGAAGGGATGCGAGAAATATCGCAAACAGTTTTCCAAATTTTCTCGAAACAATATATCGAACCAAAGAAAAATATTTTTGAGGTTATAGACAATTTATTGCTGGAGGAACTTGCTGGAAAATCTGCAGATTATGTGCAAACTCAAATTAAGATTGGTTTAGTAAGTCAGAGTGAGATTGATGATCTCATCGCTATTGATAAGTCGCTGATGAAGTCATTCATCACATATCAACTGGGTAACACGATGATTAGTGGCGGCGTTGGCTGCGGTTATTATGATGAAGCAGGTAATGCTGACAATAAAGGAATAGCCGCAAAAATTAACGCTTATTTGTTTGATTTATGTTTTAACCCAGAAATAAATCAGGACAACTATGAGCGGTTCCTTGATTACTTATTATTAAATTTTGAGGATAAGATATGGGAGGACGATGGCAATCGATATGTAGCTAATCTGAACACATTTACGAAGGTGTTAAATAAAGAACTATTGAAAGAATATTGGGTACATAACCGAAATATAATTTTAGGGCTTAATTTTGAGTCGAAGGAAAAGCGCGTTTTCACCGGAAATTATTATGCCAGCTACAATGATGACTTAAAGGACGTTTATCGTGTCCTTGATGAGTTAATTTTAGTTGAAATAACTTAACATTACTAATGAGTAAGTTATAAGTCGAGAGCGAATATCAGTTTAATGTTTATGCTTTCTTTTTTTAACCGAAATCTCTGACAAAGCAGCTCGAGTTAAAGGTAAGTGATTTAATTTGCTAAGGCGGGATCTAGTTCCTGGCACCAATTGACAGATTCTGGCTATTGTTAGATGTTGATTGGGGGTTTTTTCGTACCAATCTAGCACTGCAGATTTAATTGTCTGTGCCAGCACAATATCGCGTGTATCCCAGTTAATATTGGCATAGTTACTCTTTGGGGCATGACCAATCTGAGAATTAAACTGCTCTAACCATGCCCGATCATTGCGGTACAACCAAGCATAAACAGCAGGCTGCATGAGACGCAAGCTTTTTGGAGTTGGATGATTTCTAGCGGTCTCGGCCCACGCATCCCTTGCCTCACTCTGTGCGCGTTTGAAGCGTGCTTGAGCCCAACATGCGTTCAAACCAATCTCTGTGCGTAATGTAGTCGTTATAGTTTGTATCGATACGCTAAATGCTTTGGCAGCAATTTTTTTATCGATACCTTTACGTAAAATCCGAATCAGCTTTTTTCGGATGTCAGGTGTTAATATTTTTGAACGGCGCGAAGGAGCGAATCCAGCGGAAGCTGCCCAAGCCATTGCAGTGGAAACGGAGATGTTAAGCTCATTAGCTAAAGCATTCATGGAAGCATTAGTTGAGGTAAGCAATGACAAAAACTCCGCACGCTTTTTGTCTTGGCTAGAGGGTTCCACACCCTCAGAACTTGGAACTGGGGGCGCAGATAAATTGTTGTGACTCAACGTGCCTTCAGCATTATATTTCTCCATAAATGTTGCCCATGTTCTGAAAAGTACCAAGATTAATATCTGATACTTAAGAGGGTGCGGGGAAGACCTGGGTCCATATATGATTCGGGTAAACTGTGATAACGCCTGATCTATTGAACTAGGTAAATTTGATAGCTCACGTATTCCCACCAAAGTATGTGTGAATTCAATGATTGCAGAACCGAAAGCACTTAATTGAATACGCCCGGAATCTGAACTGAGTCCTTGAGCTTTCATTGCATCTAACAATACTTTATTTACTTTTTCAGTTGAAAAGTGGAACCCAGGTGGTAATGACCATAGAGCAACTGAAGAGTCGGCAAGTCGTTTCAGCACATCAAGATCAGGTTGTAGTTCGTTAAAACCAGTGACATAAGGTGTGAGAGTGTTATCCGTTGGAAGGTGCCAACCGAATCGATCAACTCCCATCCATTTGTTCTCTGCTATACAGAGCATGTCACTGTGCCATGGGCAAAGCCAGACGCCAGGAAGTTGATGTTCAACATGCCAATACCCAATATGGTGAGTTTTCAGATCTTCTTGCAAGCATGTTGGACATGCTTTGAGTGGATGTGCTGCACCAAACCGTGTTGCTAAAATACCCAGTTTGGCCTTAAGGCTACCAATGCTATCACCGGACATGGCCGTTATAGCATTGCTCTCCTCCTCTATTGGTTTGAATGGAAAGTAATATGGCAAAATTGTATGTTCGCGAATACAGCTTTCAGCATCACCCAATTGACCTTTGGTGCGCTGAACAAAGTGACTAACTCGTCCAGGTAAGTCATGGGCCGAACCAATGCGCCGATGTCCGTAGAGTTGCATGCAGGTGTCTTCAGCTTTTGCATTTCCTGCAAGTATGTGATGCCGGCATCCCAGACTGTAAAGAGTTTCTCCCGGCAACCACTTATCAATGGCTGGACCTAGTTCGAAATCCAGGTCTAATGTTTGTGAAATGCTATCCACTTCAATACGCTATGAGATTCATTAATCATGACTTGTCATACATTTTTTGTCGTCGCCAGAGTTGGCTGAGATGGCTGTTACTAATGCCTAATTTTTTAGCAATTTCACTTGGTTTTAATCCTTCTTTTTGCAGAGCATCCGCTTGTTTTAAACGCTCTTTATTCAGATCACTGAATCCGGCAGGAGGGCGTCCTGGAGCTATGATGCGTTCTTTTTCAAACCAATGCTGTGCAAGTCTAATTTTATCTGGCCAACGGTCTATCACCCATTCGTTTTCATCTAATGCGGCCCTGAGCAAAGATAGCTGCTTATTATTGGGTAAACTTAAGAAATTCTGAGGTAGAAGTTGGAATGTCAATGGTGCAGCGTCTAATGCAGATTCGACTAATTTACTCCAATCATCATGTTTTTTTCCATGGAGTGGCCAGAGCATTCCTGCAATTTTCCATTCTGTGACAAAGTGCCGAACTAGCATGGGTGTTGGGGGGCAGTTATTCCAGTTAAGCACAGATACTACGCGTCGTCCCGTTCGAGCAAACTTAGAGTTCAATGATCTAGATCCGCCCTCAAGATATACATATTTTGATTGTGAATGTTTACTACATCTGCCTGTTGGGGGCGCTGCAATCCGAAAACAATTAGGACAAACTCTTTCTCTAAGAGAATGGTAGATGCCGCCTAATCCGACCATGCAAAGCGCCGCAGCAAATGGAGTTGAATTTAATGGAAATTTTCGTCCAGCAACTCTTGATAGCCTATAACCAAGCTGGATTAATTTTGTTGGGTCTTGAAATAAGCCGTTCACTCGATGTGCATGAAGTTTTAGGGTTTTCATTTCATGCAATAGCCACTGCATTATTTCTGAGGAACTCATTGAAATATTTGGCAGTACGTCGTCACTAACTACATCATTGAATCCTGGACTCCATCCTGACAGAGATTCACTGTAATGAGATGGAGCGCGACGATATTTTGATACATCAGGATCCCAATCAGCCACTGGGGCGGGAATAAGACGTTCAAATAAATCAAAATCGAAATTTTGGGGCCCCCTGCCAGTAGTTGCGCCGGTTCCATACGCTGCTGCAAAGTTGATGGTTTGATATCCTTTGAAAATGAACAGTTGTATTGGGTACTCTACGCCTGCTTCGAGCCATCGGAGTCCACCACTAAAGATTGAATGAGATTGCATTTTAAAATCCATGGATAATTAACGGTCGCCTTCAATATCATTGTCTACGAAAAAGAGTCAATATCCTGAAAATTGACAGCACTGTTTCCATAAAAAATTGCCTGAACGTTCGTAAGTTATTAAATTCGACTTAATTTAATAATATTTTGTGGATAGACAATGGCGTTGCTTCGGGCGAATGAAGCCAGTTTAAAAAGAATATACGAAAGACAATGGCATGATCGTTGGGGTAAAAAATACACTGCTTCAATTTTTGCCGACCCTAAAGAAGCCCCCGGCATCAGTACCGGAACAATCTTAACGCCCAATTTAGTTGGACGCCGCAATTTTCATACATTAAGCAGAAATGAAACCTGGGCTGCATTGCTAGCGCTCCATCATCCAAAGATATGGGAGCTTTGGGAGCAAAAAATTCTTTATCCGGCCCCACGTACGCATTTTTTATTTGGCCACGAAAAGGCTATAGGACAAACCTTTAATCCTTTTGAAGGGACGATAGATGTCGCAGATAGATTGGGCATTTTAAAAAAACATCCAAAGGTACTGGTTAAAAATGGATCAGATCCACAATTTTGGCAAAGTGCACCGTTTTTCTACATCGGAGACTTGCTCTTATTTCTGCAAGATGAGGAAGGTCCATATTTACTAAATTGGCCGGTGAAAGACAAGTACAAGGATTTTCGACGCAAAGGACCACATCGTTTTGGGAAATTACGTCCAGACGTTGATGATCTTGGAGCGATTGAACGTAATTTATTGGAAGAAACTTATTACTTAGACGCGGGAATAAGAACGCAACAGATAGCTGGAGAAGCAATTGATTTTAATGTGCGTTGCAATCTCTACGAACTGTTTTTAGACCATGCTGTTGAGGTTGACGTAGAGATCGAGACACGCAATCAAATTATGGCGATGTATCGTGAGGCGATAGGTACCCAAGTTGTAGCTTATAAAGTGGTCAAAGAAGCTGCAAGAAAATATAAGTTGTCTGATCGAAACGCGTTGATATTAATGAATCAGGGAATCTGGCAGCGAGAGCTACGGGTGGATTTATTTCGGCCGATACTTAACGATAGACCGCTCCGACCTGAAGTTAAAGATGTTTTTGAAATATATAGTCATTGGTTCAGAAGGTGAAATAAGTGCATATTGGCGTACAAATTGAGGCACCTGATGGGTGGAAGTCGCTGAGTAAAAGCGTTCGCTATTATTATGTTGGACGGCATAAGCGTGACGATGGTAAAGAAAAAGTTTTACTTGCATGGTTTGTAAAACAGAAGAAGGTATGGCGTGTTTTTTATGTTCATATAAGTAGCCAAGACTTCGAAAATGCGCTTGTTGGTGAAACCAAATCGATTAGAGTAGTGAGTAAACAGTACAACTTGCCAGTATGGCTATCAGACATTGAAGGTGTGAATTTTGAAGAGCTGGAGTCAACAAGGAGTCAGAACAAAACTCAGACTTATCGCCAGCAAGTGAGTGGTCGCTTTAGCCAGATATCGGAACTGGTAGAATTAGAGTCTGAAATTATTACAGCAGATAACCCATTAAAAAAGATTTCTGAATTGGTGTGTCATGATAAATCAACACATCCACATAGGGCACAGGTCTGGTTTTTTTCATATATTTTACATGGACATGATATTTGGGCTCTGAAGCAACCTACTCATGGAAATGGGAAGTGGAGTCGGAAAGATGGAAAGCATGAAAATAAAAAATTTGGACGCGTTTCACTAGATAAAGGTCATGGTCATGGTTGGCCATCATCGATCATGGAAAAGCAAATCGACAAGTCCTATCTTTCACGCTGTGGTCTAGGTAGAACTATGAGAAAAATTCACGCTGAAGCGTTAATTGAAGATTTTAAATGCACGGTGATATGTGATGAAAATAACGAACAAATTATTATTCAGAAAGATAACAAGCCATATCCAAGCTACGGGCAATTCCGTTGGGTAATTGTTAAGAAATATGGGTTGGCAGCCGTTCAAACAACAGTTTGGGGCTCGCCTCGCGTCCGTCAAAGCGCTGTGGTGAATGAAGGTAACTATACTCAACAATTTGCTAACATTCTTGAAAATGTTGAAGTTGATGTTTACTTTGTAAAGGAGCGACCAAAAGCAATGCATTCAGATGAAGCAATGCCAGCTCTGGCGGTAGCTAGGGCGGTTTGCGTCACTACTGGGGGCGTGGTTGGTGTTGGGTTTTCTTTAGGTTCTGAAACGGGTGATGCCTACAGGTCGATGCTTTTTTGTATGGTTGTTCCCAAAGCGATTGTTGCAAGGATTTATGGAATACCGCCTGAGGATTTGAATTGGGTAATGCAAGGCGTTCCAGCCAGTTTCACCTCAGATCGTGGCCCGGCAGGAAGTGCAAAGTTGGTGTCTGACCTGGAAGTCAAATTTCCCATTAAAACAATTGTCCCATCCTACTCTGGCCAATCCAAGGCAGTGGTCGAATCTGGCCATCCACGCGACGTTAAATTAGAAGGTGCGCCAAGTTATGTCCAGAGCGATTTGAACGTAGTGGAGATGATGAAGAGAGAAATTTACCTTGCTGCGCGGGATAATCATACGAAAGATATTTCTGGCCGCCTCAATGATGAGGCTATTCATGAGTTTCTACAGAAAGGATTGGCCGCTACCCCTCATAACTATTGGCAGTATCTGGATGAACGACTCAGAACGTCTGCACATTCTATGACTTTTGAAAATGCCGTACGTGCATTTTGCACACCAATGGAGTTTGAAGTTGATAAAGATGGCGTGAAATTTCGACATAGATGGTATATATCTGAAGATTTTAAGGCGACAGGAGTTCAAAAGAAGCTAGTTGAATCAGTCAACATCAAGCTGAAAGGCTATGTTCTAAACATGGCGGTAAGATATATTTGGGTAGAGGTAGGAGGGCGTCTGATCGAATTGGAAGCGATGCGTCGTTCAAGAGTTGATGGAGATGAGCTATATGTTCCACTCTCAGCACTGGAAAGTACAGCTGAGATGTTAGCTGCTGTCAGGTCTAAAACCAGGAACAGCGCTGAAGCGGCGAGAGTAGATGTAGAAACCAAGTTTTTTGAGGCCACTGGAAAGAGGTGGAACCAAGGTGTTAGGCATGGAGGTTCGCCTAAATCAGCAAGCGGAACCACTGCACATGAGGTAAAGGTGGCTAATGGAAAATCGAACAGATGAAAATTGACAAAATTAACCCATGGGTAGATAGATTTGATTTGTCGATTTCCGATGATGCATTAGACAGGCTTATAGAAATTCGCGCTGAATCAATTTCAATTGGTAATGACACCCCTGAAGTCGATGCTGAATTATTACGTGTAGCTTTGAAGCGTGTATTTTTATCCAGCGTACAAATCAGAAAATTATTAAGAGAGTTGATGGGGCTGGCACGAGCGCATGCCAAAATTAATTTTGGTTCCGAAGAACAGTATATGCGGGGACTATATAAAGAAGAGCCTTGGGGTTCTTCAACAGTACCAGCTATCTTTCTTACGGGTTTAGCCGGCGTTGGCAAATCAGATTTACTTCTTGCCCTTTCAAGAGCATTGACAGCACCAACTGAAATTGATGTTCCTGGAATCAAACACATTCCTTTGATTTCTGCCTGGCAATTATCACTGCGCGATGGCGTCGGAATGAATACCCTCCTAAGGCCTAATTTAGAGCCAATAACTAAAACTGCTGATGGTGCAGATATAAATAAAGGGAATTTTGAAGAAAAGACATGGAAATTGCCAACATTGCTCAAATTATCACGGCAGCGAACATGGCGGGACGGCGTCTGTTTAATTTGGGTGGATGAGTTTCAATACATTACAAAGAGTCTAGACGCTAGCGCAAAAGCAACAACTATGCTTATGCAACTTCTTGGCATTGGACCGCGGCTGATCTTTTGTGCAAACTTTAGCTTCGGGCATAAACTAAAAAATAGAAATAATGAAGATACACATCGTCTCCTGTCATGTCCAAAGATTGTCGAACCAGAGTCTAACTCAAGTCCCGATTGGATTGCGTTACTAACAGAACTCAAAAAAGTTGTTCCAGAGGTTTTTGTATTCAATGTGAATGAAGTTGAGAATTTAATTCATCAGTACACGTTTGGTGTAAAGCGATTGGTTGTAGAACTACTTGTCCTTGCCTATAGGGTGGCTAGGAAGAAAGGCAGGAGTACTGTAAATGTTGACGATATCAAGTTGGCATACATTTCAACGGAATATACTTACCACAGGAAGAGTGTGGAAACACTTTGGCGTCAAACTTATGAAAATACCAACCTGAAAGATGATTTATGGTGTCCATTTGACCAATCTCGCGAACCAACAAGTGTGGTGAAAATTGCAAAGGCTACAAGAGACTTTGAGTCGCGAATTGAGGATAAGATTCTTGAATCCTCTCTTTCTCCTGCCGAAGCTATTGCTGCAAAATCTATAGATTCAACACCAGAAAAACCAAAGCAGACGGCAAGAGTTTTTTCAATTTCAAAAAGGAGCAAGATAACTAAGGAGTCAATGCTGAAAGGATGTGAAATTTTTGATTCGTTAAAAAATTAAATTATTGGGTTGAAAAATTTTACAGGAATAATTGAGTATTCTAATCAAAAGAACCATCAAGGATTATTTCTAAACTACCAAGTAAGTAATCTGTAAAATACTATCAATGTCACCTATGTTCCTTTAAGAGGCAGATAAATATTTACATAATTTGATAAAGTGGTATTTGAATCGCCAATAGTTTAGCCTCATTCTAAAATCCAACCTATTCAAAAGTAATGTCCATGACTAACATGTACAAACTCAATCAATACCTGACGTTAGCCAATCAACTTACAAGTGTTGCGACTAAAGAGGAGTTAGCTGAATGTGCGCGGTTACTTGCGATTAATGTTGCACATTACCAATCAGTGTATGGATCGCTTCCGTTAGATGAAACCCTGGAAATGGCCTATGCGGAAAACCCCAATCAGGCTCAGTTGGACTTGGTGGCAAGTGGACTAGAGACAATGGTGGGAGTGTTAGGTGGCATTGTGCAAGGTTTTGAGACTAATCCATCGCATTAATGTAAATCATAGAATTTGAGAGAACCAATCATGACTATCTACTTCATTCGTCATATATTACTCAGTCTAATTTTATCATTCTCAGCTATCGCTCATGCTGAAACCATAACTGGTCGCGTAGTTGGTCTGTCTGACGGAGATACGCTTACTATCCTTGATCAGAGCAACACTCAATTTAAAATAAGATTGGCTGCTATCGATGCACCAGAAAAAGCACAACCCTTCGGTCAACGCGGAAAACAAAAGTTGTCCGACCTCTGTTTTGGCAAGAGCGCCAGCATCCAAGTTATTAGCACAGACCGTTATGGCCGCTCAGTCGGCGATGTTGATTGTGCTGGCGTTAATGCAAATGAGATGATGGTTCAATCTGGGCTTGCTTGGGTTTATCGTAAGTATGACAAAGGCTATGGTCATTTGTACGGTCTAGAAGAAGATGCTAGAAATGCCAGACGTGGCCTTTGGGCTGATGACAATCCTACCCCGCCTTGGGAATGGAGAAAAGCAAAGCGCAATCATTGAGCTGATGCTGACTAGTTAAACCAATTCAACTAAAGTAAAGATTAGTCTTGAATCATGACTAATTTATAGGTGGCTTTGAGCCAGCACACTCAAAATTTAGAGTTAAAGTTATATCACGCCGCCATAACTTATTGCATTGAGTATTCTTTTAACCTCTAACAGACCTGACTCAGATTCAGCCATGGATATTGGCGTATACTTCAACACAATGTTTTCAGAATGGAGCCATTTTTCAGCCATCTCTTTTGAACCAAAAGTTTCTGTAGCAAGGGCATGCGCTTCATCAAGGCGAATTTGTAAGGCGGATTTTGCTTTCATTTGTAGCCCCACAGACAAAACTTAAATATATTTACTATTATAAATAGCTGCATATTGATGAGTAAGTTGTCTCTTATAATTAAAACGAAGAAAGAACAACGGCCACATGAGTGGCCGTTGCATGCGAGATTCTCTCTGTGTTTTACACATAGCCACTCCAGGTGACATCTAGCTTCCTAGACGGCGCTACGTTATTACACTCGCTTAGCGTAGCTTTTATGTCCGACACAATATCACTTTATTAGCAACTGCAAAAGTCGTTATACACTTTAAGATTAACTTATAGTAAAAATCAATATGTTGATACAAAATTCTAGTATTAGTATCAATATTTGCTGAATATACCAATTAAGAAGTCATATTTAGTTACCAACTTTATACATTTTAACGGTTACCAACTTTAATGTAATGGTTACCAACTTTAATGTCACAAAACACAACAAATACTTGGTTTGAACTTTCTGACACTAGCACTCTCAAACAGGGAGTGCTAAAATAACTTAATCAAGGAGGGTTACCAACTAATGACCAATGCTTTAACAGTACCTGCATTATTAGCAACTGACAGCCTAGAACAGTACTCTAGAGCGATTAAAGCCTATCCAATTCTATCTGCGGAAGAAGAGCTTTCACTCGCGGTAAGGTTCAAAAAAGAAAACGATCTTGAGGCTGCACGTCAGTTGATTGTTTCGCATCTACGTTTAGTAGCGAGTATCGCACGTGGATACATGGGCTATGGCTTACCCCAAGCCGACCTAATTCAAGAAGGTAATATCGGGCTAATGAAAGCCGTCAAGCGCTTTGACCCTGAGCGTGGTGTACGCTTAGTTTCATTTGCGATGCATTGGATCAAAGCAGAAATCCACGAATATATCGTGCGCAACTGGCGTTTAGTTAAAATCGCCACCACTAAAGCACAGCGCAAGCTATTTTTTAACTTACGCAGCATGAAAACTGGCATCAACACCATGCAGCCTAACGAGATTGCACATATTGCACACGAGCTGAATGTAAAGCCTGAAGAAGTGCTTGAAATGGAATCTCGTCTGAATGGTCATGAAATCTCACTAGAGACCAATATTGATGATGACAGCGAAGAACATTACAGCCCTATTGCTTACTTGCAAGATGAGAGCTTAACACCACCTGAAGCACTAGAAGCTAAACAATTTGAAATGGCAGAAACCACAGGCTTAGCATCTGCACTTAATCATTTAGATGAACGTAGCCGTCGTGTAGTAGAAGCACGCTGGTTACAAGAAAAAGACAGTAAAACTCTGCACGAACTTGCTGATGAGTTTGGTGTATCCGCAGAGCGCATTCGCCAAATTGAGCAAAAAGCGATGCTAAAAATGAAAACGCTGATGCTAGCTAATCGCTAAGTCAGATAGCGCGAACCCAAAAGGTTCAAGCAATAAAAAAGGCTGCGAATGCAGCCTTTTTTATTGTCTAAATCTTATCTTTTCAATTACTTATGCAGCAACCGCTGCATCTTCTTGCTCTGGCTGAAATGCAAGTGCATTGCGCATATGCATACGCAACACATTCAAGTCATCTAGTTGCGCTTGGATACTGCGCTCAATCGCCTCTAATTCCGCAATACGATCTTCTAAAGTATCAGTCGCTTTATAAATACGCTTGATACTCTCTAAACGCCTACGCAGTTGCAACTGATGCTCACGCACTTGAGACTCCATCGGTGCAATCACTGCTTTCAACCAATTTTCAATGTCACGGTTAGCCACTTCAAACACATGAATAACACGACTCGCTAGTGTTTCAAAGAACTTGCTAGTGAGCGTCATCTTCTCATTAGCGATCATATTAAATGCAGTATTAAATTGCTCTTTATAAGCACGCTCTAATTTAGATAGCTCTTTTTGGTAGCGTAAAGTAGTAAAAGTTGGTGGCTCAGACTTACGTAAACCATGCTCTTTTGAAAACTTTTCATACATGACGTCCATCATCTGCTTAATCTCATCAATTTGCACATCAGATGAGATCAATCTCGTTTTAAGCTCACTAAAAAAGTTATCCATCGCCACGCGAATGGTTTTAGTAAAACTTGCTTCAATCATGGTTTGACGAGTGGAGTGCACGTGTACTTTTAGCGACTCCATGCCCAACAAGGTAAACAAACGATTAGTATGCTGCGAAAAGATGCTACGCAATGCCTGAAAGCGTTGCAGACCTTGCTCAAAGTTTTCCTTGTCAACTTTGACCTTGTTCATCATGTGCTCGACTACGTCTTCATTTTTACCGCGCAGTCCGCGCAACTCAAGTAACTGATCATTAACACCAGAAAATCTTGCGTCTAAAATCACATGAGAATTGGTAATCAAGTCCTCAATTTCATTTTGAGTATTGTCACGCACAATTTCCTTTTTAGCCGGAATCAACTCATTCGATAACGCTTTTTCCAGTTCTAAAACACGGCTTTTAACAAGCAAAGCTTCATCGCTATTCACTTTAGCAAGCAAGCCCTTTTGAGCAGATACTGGGTAAATATGACTCGGCTCCAAACCCAATAACTCTGCACTGGTTTTTACTTGTTTAGCAAGCTCTGTTTGAATTTCCTCTTCGTCTTTTAACTCGTCCCACAGGCCGTCAATTTTATTTAATACGGCTATACGTCCTTTTTGTTTCCAACGCGTGCCGCTGATGTATTGACGCCAAACATCTATTTCCGATTTAGTGACACCTGTGTCTGCAGCCAGTATAAATAATACGGCATGCGCATTTGGCAACATGTTTAATGTCAACTCAGGTTCGGTACCAATCGCATTTAAACCAGGCGTATCTAAAATAACCAAACCTTGTTCTAGGAGTGGATGCGGGAAGTTAATCATGGCATAACGCCAGCATGGCACATCAATTGTGCCATCTTTATTGATATTTAGAGCGTCATCTGCACTGTTTGGATCATACAGTCCATATTTCTCGGCCTCTACTAACGAAACAGCTTTGGTGCTACTCACCTCTTTAAAGGCACTGACCATGCTCTCGTTAGAGTCAACATCAAAAGTAACGGTTTTCCATTCATCCGGATAGCGTTTGTATTCAGAGGTTGTTGCATCAGAAAGACGCGTCTCAATCGGCAACATCATAATTGAGGTTGGCTTAGACTTATCGTACAGCAATTCTGTTGGGCACATGGTCGTACGACCTGCGCTTGAGGGCAACAGGCGCGTGCCGTACCCTGCAAAGAATATTGCATTAATCAGTTCGGACTTGCCGCGTGAAAACTCTGCAACGAATGCAACGTTCAACTTATCTTCGCGTAGCCTGTCCAACAACTGTTGAATTCTCTGATCGACCTGCGCATCATTGAGCTCTTGCTCGTTTAGCCAGCTACGATAGTCACAAATCGTGTCGACAAGCGCCTTTCGCCACTGGGAATATACTTCAAAATGATGTGCTAATTTATTATCTGCCATGATGGTCCTCAAACCATTTTTAGGTAGTGTTACTTTATCACTGTTAATTCAATATGCAAATAAAAGCATGCACTATTGTCTACATTACTGAATAGAATTCGGACAGGCGGTTAATTATTAAATATGAACGGTTACGTACTAGATTATCAGCAAACTAACTCATTCTGTTATCATCTTATTTTTTAACGAAGTTAAGCATACCATGAGCGAAAACACACAAAACGCGCCTCGCCCAATTGATATTAAACTTCACCAAACATCTCGTTTGCTGGAGATTAAATTTGATAACAATACTGAATGTATGTTGTCTTGCGAGTTCTTACGTGTTTACTCACCATCTGCTGAAGTGCGTGGCCACGGGCATGGACAAGAAGTACTGCAAATCGGGAAAGAAGATGTCAACATTTCAGCTATTCACCCTGTTGGGAACTACGCAGTCAAACTAGTGTTTACTGACGGCCATGATACAGGCTTGTACTCATGGGATTACCTATATGATTTGGCACGGAATTACGAGTCACTCTGGTTAGAGTATTTGGGCAAATTAAGTGCCGCTGGGCATGCTCGCAAAAACTTATCTTAAGAGAATACTGTGATGACAACAGAACAAAATACACATTTCGGCTTTAAAACAGTTGCAGAGACTGAAAAAGCAAAAAAGGTCGCTGAAGTATTCCACTCTGTCGCCAATAAGTATGACTTGATGAATGACGTGATGTCTGCGGGCTTACACCGTAGCTGGAAACGTTTTGCAGTCAGCATCAGTGGCGTCAGCCCTGGCGACAAAGTGCTCGATATTGCAGGCGGGAGCGGCGATCTATCTAAACTGTTCGCGCAAAAAGTAGGGCCTGAGGGACAAGTAATTCTGACAGACATTAACGCGTCTATGTTAGGTGTTGGTCGCGATCGTATGCTAGATGCTGGTCTAAATGTACCTGCCATGCAATGTGATGCAGAAAAACTACCGTTTCCAGATCAATACTTTGACTGTGTGATTGTTGCTTTTGGTTTGCGCAACATGACGCATAAAGATAAAGCGCTTGCCGAAATGCAACGCGTACTGAAAGTGGGTGGTCGCTTACTGGTACTTGAGTTCTCAAAAGTATGGCAGCCCTTATCTAAAGCTTATGATGTTTACTCGTTTAAGCTGTTACCGCTGATGGGCAAATTACTTGCAAAAGATGCAGATAGCTATCAATACCTTGCTGAATCTATTCGTATGCATCCTGATCAAGAAACACTTAAACAAATGATGGTGGATGCAGGTCTCAGCAAAGTAGATTACTACAACTTGGCCGCTGGTGTAGTGGCGCTACATAAAGGCTATAAAACCTAATGTTTAAAAGCATGAGTACTCACGTTCTGCAGCATCTGATAGCACAAAACACTTGGGCTTGTAGTTTGCTGCAACCATTCGCGGGTAAATCTGTACGCATCACAATTGCACCCGTCAGTAGCGACCTGGTCATTTTAGAAGATGGTAGCCTAGCCGTAGCTGGTGAGACGAATGTTCCTGATGCATGCATTAACATAGCACCTAGCTTGCTACTCAGACTGCTTGCTAAAGATGAAGCGGCTAAATTACAAATTGAGATTACTGGCGACACCCATCTTGCAACTGCATTAGCCAAAGTATTTTCTCATTTACGCTGGGATTATGAAGATGACTTAAGCAAACTGGTGGGTGATGTACCTGCCAATAAAATCGGATCATTCGCAAGAAGCTCTGTGCAAAATCTTAAAGATGCGGGTTTTAACATTGCCAGTATGCTAAGCGAATATTGGCAAGAAGAAAAGCCGATGCTCGCTAAGAAAAGACATGTTGACCAATTTAATAGTGAAGTCGATCGTTTGCGCTCTGATGTTGAGCGTTTTGAAAAAAGATTACAAAAGCTTGACAAAATTAGTGACACAAAACTAAACAGTTCCAAAGCAAACGAAATCCACATGAACGAAATCAGCCCCACCCCACACAACCAAGTTACAGATAGCGCTAAATAATTTATGCGGATTTTTCGGCTTTTTTATATTATTTACATTACCCTGCGTTTCAGTTTAGATGAGCTCATACTGAATCACAGCAAACTAAAACCTCT
>Ga0208630_100101_pt1 | contig 27430 bp, 25 predicted proteins | sample LakWasMet32_HOW6_2_FD_183874 | JGI IMG/M metagenome (GOLD analysis project Ga0208630, IMG submission 183874) | Freshwater sediment methanotrophic microbial communities from Lake Washington under simulated oxygen tension - Sediment Metagenome... | ecosystem: Environmental > Aquatic > Freshwater >... | reverse complement strand
AACGCATTACTTAAAGCTACCAAGATATTTTCGATAGTAATGTTAACGCTAGACGTTCCAAATCCAGCAACATTCGCATCAGCGAAAGCTTGCCAGTTTTGAGTCGGTAAGAAAGTACCTTGTTTACCGGCGGGAGTAGTTAACGTTATTGCGTCCGTTACTTCATTCAGAGGAGCATTTAAGTCAGTCACTCTTAACTGTCCTCCTGCTTCTACATAAGAGCTATCGCCCTTACTGATATAGTCGCCTCTTTCAGTAAGGCTCACAGTATCAATGGTGCCACCGTTTAATGCTGTTGCCTTGATATTAAGGGTTGAATTTTTAAAATCAAAGCCTGCAGTGCCAATTGCTTTTGCAGTAAATGCAGTTGGTGTGAAAAATAACTGATCGCCAGCCACAGTTGGAGCACCAAATAGATCTAACAGAGCGTCATCATAGGAAAACGCAACGTTAGTGCCATTAACAGTAACAATGCTGGCTTGAGAATTACCAAAAAATGCGAACAGCATAAATAGAAAAATTGATTTTGTTCGTTTATTCATAAAAACACCTACTACTAAATTAAAACAGGAAATATCCATACCTTTACTCACCCCACTCAATGGGTGGTTCCATTATGCGAATTAATAGAACACATTAAATGATATCTATTAAAATCTGCGATGAAGTTCTAGTTTTAATATTTATTTCAATACGTTATAAATAAACATCACTGACCCCGCGCTCAATAATCAACTGCCACACCTAAAATAGATTAAGGTGTTGGAATGGAAAAATACAAATTAAGTGCTGAAGAACGCGCGGTAATTATGCTGATGCAACAAGAAGGCAGTGGTGTGGAAATATGACGCTTTTTGAACCGTTCCCTCTGCACCCTGTCACGGGTGCTCACACGGGGAACTGGGTGAATCAAGCTACGTGACATCACTGGCAGAACACGCTAGCCAAATGCGCCTCAAACCCCTCGCAGGGATTTAAGCTGATAGTTAGTAACTCACTCTTTGCAGTAGTGACTGATCATCTTAAGAAAAACAGGTCGCCCGAACAAATAGCAGGCACACTCAAACACATATACCCCGATCAGCCAGCAACGTGTCAGCTATGAAACGATATACCACACGCTCTATGCTATAGAGCTCCCCCGGGAATTAATTACTTGCTTACGCCGGAGCCGCGACAATCGCCGCACCAAGACCCGCGCACCTAATAGTCGTGGGCACATAGCCGACATGCAGAGCATTCACCTACGCCCGCCGGAAGTCAGCAACCGCTTGACTCCGGCCGTTTGGAGGCTGATCTTATCAAAGGCGCGATGAATCTCTGGTCAGTTGGTACTCTCGTTGAGCGCACCAACTTGATAGTAGTGTTGGCGAAAATGCCTGATGGCTTGGCTCAGTCTGCACTGGCTGGCTTTAGTGAAGCGCTCAGCGCCATCCGACGTCACTACACAAAACCTTCACCTACACTAAGGTCGATAAATGAGCAAGCACGCTCAACTGACAGAACGCGCGGGCGTGGCGGTATATTTCTACGATCCACACAGCCCCTGGCAGCGCGGACTCAACGAGAACACCAACGGCTTGTTGCGTCAGTATTTGCCGAAGAGCTCAGTCCTGTCGATTTATTCACAGGGCAACTGGATGCAATCGCCTGGCGTTTGAATACCCGACCAAGAAAATCACTCGAGTTTAAATCACCGGCAGAGGTTTACAGTGAGCTCTTTCTCAATATAGAACTGGCAAAACATAACTGTTGCGGTTGGTTTTTGAATTCGCCTTGTTTCAATAATTTTTGTTGCATAGCTAGGTTCTGTTGACGTTTCACCGCAGCCATAAAAGCACCGAGGCAAATGACAGCATCCCCCTGTAATTTATAGCATTTTTCTCATAACGCGTAGCAATCCTGCGGTAGTGTTTGAGCTTACCAAACAGGCATTCGATGGCATGTCGCTCTTTATAATGGTGATAGTCACACTCAATCTGTTCTTTTCGGTTCGATTTTGGAGGAATAACTGCTTTTATTCCTTGCTCTTTTAACCACTCGCGCAAGGCATTGATGTCATAGCCTTTGTCTGCCAAAACGGCCGAGGCCTTAACGTTTTCCAGCAAAGGTATCGCTAAACAACACTCCGCCTCTTGGCCGCCGGTTAATATGAATTTAATCGGTAGACCCAAGCCATCACACAGTGCGTGAATCTTACAGCTAAACCCACCTTTGGAACGCCCAAGCGCTTCGTTGTCAGCACAGCACTACTGTATGCCGCCCCGGCCGCGTAGGCATGCGCTCTAATCACTGAACCATCCATAGAAACATCTTGTTAATCAGCTGGTTCAGTAAAATGACCCGGCAGTTTTTCCCAGGCGCCAGTGGCGCACCACCGCGAAAATCGCTTGAAGACGCTGTTCCATTTACCATGAGCTGGCGGTAACACTCGCCACTGCGCCCCCGAACGTAATATCCACAAAGCCGCACTAATAAACCGTCTACAGGTGTCGGGTAAGCCGACCTGAATCCCCGGCAATTTCTTTATCTTTGGCCTTAGTCGGTCCCACTCGTCATCGCTTAACTCTATTCTGTTCATGCCAGCCAAAACGCTAAATTCTACCTGATCGGCAAAACGTCAACAGAACCTAAGGCAATTCATAAAATTTCCCCGATAAGGTCAATTTGTTTTTGGTTTTGTTAAGCTGTTGCCACAGCCCGTATATCATCTGCTTGATGTCGTCCAAATAAGTATAAGCGACCGGGATGACCAATAAACTGAGCAGCGTAGATGTCACCAAGCCGCCGATGACGGCGACCGCCATCGGGCTGCGGAAGGAGGTGTCCGCCGAACTCATGCCCATGGTAATCGGCAACATGCCTGCGCCCATGGCGATGGTGGTCATGATGATGGGCCGGGCGCGTTTGTGGCAGGCATCCAGCAGGGCATCGACCCGGCTCATGCCGTGGTCGCGTCTGGCGACGATGGCGTACTCCACCAACAAGATCGAATTTTTAGTGGCGATGCCCATCAGCATGATAAGCCCGATCAAAGACGGCATGGAAAAACTTTTTTGCGCCAACAGCAGGGCGATAAAGCCGCCACCAAACGATAGCGGCAAGGCCAACAATATCGTGATGGGCTGCAAAAAATCCTTAAACAACAGGACTAGCACGACAAAGATACAGAGTACGCCTATCAGCATAGCCAAGCCGAAACTGCCGAAAAGTTCGGCCATCATTTCGGCATCGCCGATATTGATTTGCTTTACCCCTGCGGGCAGCGCTTGAATACTGGGCTGGGCCTGTACGGCTGCGGTCAGGTCGCCCAACGGCAGGTAGGCGGTTTCGATTTCAAAATTGATGTTGCGGAAACGGTCGTAACGGTCGATGACGGCTGGGCCGCTGGACAAGTCAAGGTTGGCGACTTGACTGACCATGACCGGGCCGATACCCGCTTTGGCTGACGGTACGGCAAGCCGTTGCAACACGCTTAAGTCACGCCGCCCGTCCTCGGTCAGTTTGACCATAATCGGCACTTGGCGTTGGGCGAGATTAAACTTGGGCAGGGACTCGTTGTAATCGCCGACGGTGGCGATACGCAAGGTCTCGGCGATGGCCGCGGTAGTTACGCCCAAGTCGGCGGCGCGGGCGAAATCGGGCCTTACGGCGATTTCCGGCCTGACCAGCGAGGCGCTGGAAGCGATGTTGCCGATGCCTTGGATCGTCCTTAAGTCTTTTTCCACCGCCCTGGCCGCGGCATTTAGTGCGTGTGGATCGTCGCCGCTCAGCACCAGGACATATTTTTCGCCTGATCCGCCGAATCCGACTTTGGTACGGACACCGGACAAAGCCGTCAAAGCTGCCCTAATATATTGCTCGATTACTTGTTTACGCACCGGCCTTTCGTTGCGGGCGGCCAACAAGATTGTCAAGGTTGCCTTGCGGACTTCCGCGCCGGAGGACATGTCAATCGGATCGGTGCCGACGGAACCGCTGCCTATCGTGGTGTACACACTTTTCACATAAGGTAGGTCGGCGATCAATTTTCTAGCGGCTTCGACGGATGCGCGGGTTTGTTCCAAAGTTGCACCGGGCGCAAGTTCGACAAAAACCTGGGTTTGCGGAAAGTCGTCCGGTGGAATAAAACCCTGGGGCAATAATTGGATCAAGAGCAGGGAGCCGATGAAAAACGCCATCGCGCCGCCGATGGTAATAAGGCGATGCCTGAGGCACCATCCAGCCAGTTTCAAATAGTCGCGCATCAACCGGCTATCCGGCGCGGCGGGCTGCTCGTTGTGTTTCAACAGATAAGCCGCCATCATCGGGGTCAACATCCGGGCGACGAGCAGCGAAGCCAGGATCGCCAACGAAGCTGTCCAGCCGAATTGCTTGAAAAAGCGTCCGGCGATACCGCTCATGAAGGCGGTTGGCAAAAATACCGCCACCAAGGAAAACGTGGTCGCCATGACCGCCAAGCCGATTTCGTCGGCAGCCTCCATCGCCGCCTGGTAAGACGGCTTGCCCATGCGCTGATGGCGCACGATGTTTTCCACCTCGACGATGGCATCATCGACCAGAATACCGATGACCAACGATAAGGCCAACAGGGTGACGACATTCAACGAAAACCCAAAATAATACATCCCCATAAACGCCGGGATGACGGATAAGGGCAAGGCAACAGCGGAAATAAAGGTTGCCCGCCAGTCGCGCAAGAACAGCCAGACCACCAATACCGCCAGCAATGCGCCTTCGTACAACAACGCCATGGAGCCGGCGAATTCTTCCTGAACGGGAATCACGAAATTGAAGGCTTCGGTGAGTTCGATGTCGGGATTTTCTGCCTTTAATTCCGCCAGTTCTTTCTGTACGCCCGCACCGACGTCCACTTCGCTGGCACCACGGCTGCGGGTGACTTCAAAACCCACGACGGGTTTGCCGTTCAATAAGGCTAGTGAGCGTTGTTCGGCAACACTGTCGCTGACCGTCGCCACTTGGTTAAGCCGGATATGGCGGCCATCGGGAAGCGCCAACTCCATCCGTCGCAATTCTTCTGCCGAGCCCGCGTTGGCCAAGGTGCGGACAGGTTGCTCGCCTTGGCCCAAGTCGGTACGTCCACCAGAGCTTTCGCGTTGCACTTCGCGCAATTGCCTGGAAATATCGGCGGCAGTCGCGCCCAGGGATTGGAGTTTGACCGGATCCAGGGCAATCCGGATTTCCCGGCTGACCCCGCCCACCCGCTTGACATCGTCGACGCCCGGCACGGTAAGCAGACGCTTACCGATGGTATCTTCGACGAACCAGGACAAGGCCTCGTCGTCGCGTTGAGAAGAGGCGACCGCATAAGCCAGCACGGGAGAACTGGCGATATCGAGTTTGGTGACGACCGGGTCGCGCAAATCGGCGGGCATGTCTGCACGGACTTTCGACACCGCTGAGCGCACATCGTCCAAGGCTTCTTGCCCAGGCTTTTCCAGGCGGAATTGGGCGGTGATGTAAACACTGCCATCCTGCACTTTGGTTATGATATGTTTCAAGCCTTGCAAGGTGGCGATTGAGTTTTCTATTTTCCGTGCCACAGCCGTTTCCAGTTGCGAAGGCGATGCCCCCGGCAGGCTTGCCATAACGGTAATGGTCGGCAAATCCAGGTCGGGAAGATTCTGGATCTGCATAATCTTAAAGCTGTATAAGCCGCCAAAAGTCAGCATGACAAACAGCATCACAGCCGGAATGGGGTTTTTTATGCACCACGTGGATATATTCATTAACGCACCACCTGGACATTGTCGCCGTCCGCCAAAAAGGCCGCGCCGCCGGCGACTATCTTGTCTTCGGGCTTAAGCCCCGAAAGGATTTCGTAATTGTCGCCCGCACTTTCGCCTAATTGCACTTTGACTTGGATAACCTTCGCTTGGTCTTGGGCAAATTCTCCTAAGCGAAAAACATAGCTGAAGCCTTCGCGCAGCGATAAGGCGTCTTGCGGTATGGTCAGCGCGGCCTTTTTGCCCAAATGGAATTCACCCTGGGCAAACATACCGGCGCGCAGACCGGCTGCTTCCGCTTGGGGCAAATCGACATAAACCAGCCCGTTACGGCTTTCCATGTCCAGGCTGGGCGCCAAATAACGCACTTTACCGCCGACTTGACCGACGTTGGGCACCGAAATCGCCACGTCGATACCGGGTTGAAGTTGCACCATTTCGGCAGCGGTGACTTCCGCGCGCCATTCCAAGCGATTTTGCCGGATTAGCCGGAACAGTTCTTGTCCCGGCGTGGCGACCGCGCCCAAAGTGGCGGTGCGCGAAGAGACGAACCCGTCGTCGATGGCGACGACGCTGGTGTGGTTCAAGCGCAGAAGCTGCCTGTCCAATTGTGCCTTTGCCGAAGCGGCTTTGGCTTTCGCCGTTTTTTCCCCGGTCAAGTATTGCAGCACCATTTGGTTGCTTAACGCACCGGAGGATGCAATTTTTCGGGCGCTGTCGGCGTTCAGCCGGGCTTCTTCCAGGCTGGCCTCGGCCTCGGCCAAGGCCGCCTTGGTTTGGGCGATCTCGACCATCACGCTTTTACTGTCGAACACCGCCAATACTTGGCCTTTACGTACCTTTTCGCCGACCTGCACACGCACTTCGTCCAGACGCAAGTCGCTGACTTGTGCCCCAATGATGGCTTCCTGCCAGGCGGCGACCGAGCCGTTTGCGGTTAATTTTCGCGGGATGTCCCGATTGACCGGTTGGATAACCGATACATTCAGCGCCGGCCGGGTGCTTAGTTTGGCGTTTTCAGTGGCTTGCGGCGCTTCCTTGCTCAGCGCCAGAGTCACACCTAAGCCCATGAGCGCGGCCAAGGCAAGCCAAATGCTTAGCGATTTTTCTTTAGTCATGATTTGTTTCCAGACAACTGATTCGAGGGTTGAGAAATGATGTTTATGGATGGGTTCTCGGGTTGACCGGGCAATCTTTCCGAAACTGAAGCCGCTTGTTCGGTCGCACGATCTTCCCAGCTTCCGCCGACGGCACGATACAGCGCAATCCAAGCACTGATTTTTTCTTGCTCCAATTCCGTGACCGCCAATTGGGCGGCAAACGCGTTGCGGCGGGCGGTTTCGGCATCGATCAAGTTGCCCAGGCCGACTTCGTACAATTGCCGGGTCGCCGCGAAATGGGCTTGGTAATCCGCCGCCGCAGTACGCGCCAAGGGCAGACGCTGCCCGGCACTCGCCAAGCGCACCAAGGCTTCTTCGACTTCTTTAACCGCCGTCCTGACCGCCGCTCGATATTGGGCGTTGGCCGACTGGTATTGGGCTTTAGCAGTTTCCACATTGGCGGCGCGTTTACCGGCATCGAACAACGGCAAGCTGAGCGTCGGCCCGTAAGACCAAGTTTCCGCCAAGGTTAAGGCCGCACCGTTAATGTTTTGGAACACGGGGGTGATATTCCCGGACAGGCTCAATTTCGGAAAGCGCTTGGCCTGTTCCACGCCGATCTTGGCGCTGGCCGCGGCCATGTCGCGTTCGGCGGTGGCTATGTCTGGCCGTTGCCTGATCACATTGGCCGGCACGGCAGTGACCTGGAAGGGCGGTGGCTTGGGCAATTGCGCCATCCGTTCCGGCGTATCGCCCAATAACGTCCGGATTTGGGGTTCCGGCAAACCGGTTAAGGCCACCAAGCCTTTAACCGAACGTTCGCATTGCGCCTGCTGTTTCAACAACAAATTACTGCCTTCGGTGGCGCTGGCATTGGCCAGCGCGACATCGGACGGACTGCGGAATCCGGCGCTACCGGCCATGGTGGTAAGCTGCGCCGAAGCCTGCCTGGATTCGGCATCTTCCTTATTAAGCAAGGCTTGCGCTTCGCAATAACGATAAGCCAGATAAGCATTGGCAAGCTCCGCCGCTACCGCCACACGGGCATCGTGCCAGGATGCCGTACGCGCTTGCAATTGGCTGATGGAGGCTTCCCGTTGCCGCGCTAAGCCGCCGAACAAGTCGACCTCCCAACTGGACTGCACACTGAGTTGATGTTGATTGCGTAGGCTAGGCGTGCCGCCCATTGAGAAATTTGAACGGGTACTGCTTAAGCTTGAATCCAAACTCGGCAGGAATACCGATTCGGAGCTGACCAAGTTGCCCCTGGCCTCTACAATCTGCGCTTTGGCTTTGGCGATGGATGCGCTTTCCTGTTGCGCGGCGGCAAGCAATCGATCAAGCACCGGATCACCGAAACGTTCCCACCATTTGCTTAAGCTGGACACATCGCCTTGATGCGCGACCGGTAATCCATCCGGAGCGGACTGGTTGGCATACCAGTGCTTTGCCGTGGGCGGTTCCGGGCTTTGGTAATCGGGGCCGACCGTTGTTAATAAGCCGCCGTCCAAACTACAGCCGGATAACGACAGCAGGGTAAGGCCAACGCCAATGCGGTTCAGATTAGCTTTATTCATTGCCTTTTCCTTCGTAACCTTTGTCTGTAAACACATGCAATGCCGCCTTCACCAGACGGTTGCAGGCGTTGTTGGGTTCGGTTTTGTTGTCAGTCTCTTGGCTTGTCATTTAGCAGTGCCTTTGTAAGTGTGTAAAAATAAATCAACCGATTGATTACCAACTTAAGATAATGATCTTGCTCCGCACTAGCGGACACTCGGCCAAGAGGGCAATATCTAAAACCGTGGTCAAATATGAAAACCAAAAAGAAGTAACAACGGCGCTAACTGTTCACAACAACTCTACCGCCAAAACTAAGGAGCAAGCATTAGCGCGCGCTGGCCGGGATGGCATTTTAGGAATATCGAAAGATTTAGGACTTACCGAGGTAACGCTATATGCCTGGCGCATCTTACGTCGGCGAACAGGCCATATCTTTGCAAAGCAAAACTCCACAAAGACAAACTGAACAGCCGTCTTAACCGGGAAAGTAGCCACCTACCTATTGATTTCAGTTTTAAAATTTACGTATACAACGTATGTTTTTTAGAAAAATTAGCGAGTCTTTTTAAAATAGCCCATTGCTTTAGTGCAACACGCGCTTCCACGGCTGGATAACCTAACATTGCTTTTCCAGCAGGAATATCTCCAATCACACCGGAACCGGCACCGACAATTGCACCGTCACCGATGGTTGTATGGTCTTTGATAGAGGCGCTACCGCCAATGACGACACAGTCTCCTAAAGTCACAGATCCTGCTAAACCGCTATTTCCTGCCATCAGACAAAAGCGGCCAAGTCTACTGTTATGGCCAATTTGAACCAGATTATCGATTTTGCAACCATCGCCTATCACAGTTGAACTGAATTTACCTCTATCCACACATGAGTTGGCGCCAATTTCAACACTATTTCCGATAACCACATTGCCTATTTGCGGAATTTTTGCCAAACCTGTTTCCGGGCAAGGCCTAAAGCCAAAACCATCGGCTCCAATAGTGGCATTGGGGTGTAAAATGCAATCATTGCCAATATGGCAACGTTCTCGAATGACTGCCCCTGACCAAATAATGGTGTTGTTTCCGATAGTGCAGTCGTCAAAAATCGTCACATTGGGATAAAGCGTCGTATTGTCACCCAGCACGACATTCGGGCCGATATAACATCCAGCGCCAATTCTTACTCCGTTCCCTATGACGGCAGTTTTATCAACAACGGCTGTTGGATGAATTTCACAAACGAATAGTGGCATTGGCGGCGCAAAAAGTTTTAATACCTGTGACATCGCTAAATCGGCATTTTTAACTTTTATAAAAGCCCTATTTAATCCAGGCTCAATCGAAATGTCTTCGTTTACAACTGCAACAGCCGCTTTTGATGTTCCCCAAAATTTTTCGTATTTTTTGTTTCCAATAAAAGAAATCTCGCTACAATTTGCAAGCTCAAGTTGTTCCGGAGCTGTAATTTTTTGATCCGTTGTACCCAAAATCACGCCTTTAAGAACTTCGTTTATTTCGAGAATTGAATAGGATTTCATTTGCCAGGCTTCATATGGTTTCACTCTTGAAATTTAGCTAGATTTCCGCCCCTTTTACTGGATATTAGGAATATCTAATCCTTTTTAAGGCGGCTGGCGCCAAAGCCATTAACAACAAGGATTGGTTAGGCATCCCCAAAAACCGCCAATACGGGCGCAACAACCAGCAATTGCCTGCCTGTCGTCAAGCGGTGGGCCTTATATTGATCAGTTATTAAAAAACATCATTTAGTATCAATTTCATCGGGTTTTAAGAGGTCATTTTCCTGATTGCCACCCACCCCACCCATAGAACTGTCTCTCGACAGATACATGTTTTTGAAAAACTCATAACGATCCGTTGCGGCTTCGTTGACGACTTTATCCATACCTAACATATCTGCACGCTTATCTACGGCACCGAGAATACCGATCATCCCCAAGCCACTGACGTATTGCAGCGGATTAGTCACCATTTTGCCCCCCACACCAGCAAGGCCTCTGACCGAACTGGGGCCAAAAAGCGGCAGCACTAAATAAGGCCCTGTGCCCAAGCCCCATTCGCCCAGTGTTTTGTCGAAATTTTCTTTGTGTTTTGGCAGGTCTATTAAGGTTGCAACATCAAACAAACCGCCTAACCCGGCTGTTGTGTTGACAACAAGCCTAGCACTGTCCGAACCTGCCTGGGTAAATTTCCCTTGTAAGGCTGAATTAACAGTGACTCCGACATCGTCAATGTTACTAAAAAAATTCGACACCCCCTGGTCGGCAAAATCGGGCATTACCCATTGGTAACTCTGTGCCACTGGTCTCATCAGGTAATCGTCGAGGCCATCATTAAACCACTGAACTTTTCTGTTCCAGTTTTCATAAGGATCCCTCAAATCGGCGGTTGGGGTTGGGGCTGAGGCGCAAGCATTAAGTAAAGTCAGCGTGGTTGCTGCAAAGAGTATGTTGGTATTGTTAAGTTTCATGGCGTTAACCTTTAAGTGATCGTTTTAGAGGAAAAACCTACGCAGGTGATTGTGCGCATAGAGCGAATATGCCCTTGGTCACATTATTACGGGATCGCTTGGACTCAACAACGGCACTGGGGCGGGTGTAAAAATCCTCCTTAAGGCGGAGTAACGCCACGCCTTAAGGATGAAGTAACAGGAGGGGCTTTGCTTTATATTGACCGTATGAAAAAACTTATCGCATCCTGCCGCCCGGCGTTTACCAAGCGCTTCTGGTTCAAGCTGACCCTTGTTTACACGGTGGTCTCTATAGTCGGCATTAAGTCGCTGATGTCTGTTTTTGACACCATTATCCACTACCGACATTTTAATGAAGCAATGCAGCCCGCCGCTGTTTTACAGACGGTGACCGAACGCCTGAAACCCGTACGGCGCCTGATCGAAAGCGCGGCACTGGATACGCAAGACATCGCTGATGCGCCTGAGATTATTGATGACCTGATGATGCGGGAAAATTTGGACGATAATTCCGTGGCAGATCACTTACGTTCTTCCAGTGATCCAACGGCAAGCTATGTGGTATTTGACGAAAATGACCGCCCTATTGCACAGCGTCTGATGCGCGCCGATGAACGCGTCATCGCATTATTAATGACACATCGTGCCGCTGTTTCCGGCGGCGAAGCATTTGTTCCTGAGCATTTGCCCCATTCTGTTTTTATCAATATCCCGCTTAGCGTCCGTGAGCCGACAAAAAAAGGGCGTATCGCCCTGCTGATCACGGCAAAATTCAGCATCGCCAAGCAATTCTACCGCGACGAAGACTGGGTTTCGGAACTCATGCCATTCGTCATTACCCTCTGTATCGTGATGAGCGGGTATTTAGCCTCGAAAAACTTTATCCGGCGGTTACGGCATATCACATCGGTTAGCAGTGCATGGCGTGAGGGGGATTTAGATCGGCGCATTATCGATAACGACACCGATGAATTATCCGAGCATAGCCACAATTTAAATGTCATGGTGGGGCAGTTGAAGGAATTGCTTGGCTTGAAACAAGAGGCCGCGATTCAAGATGAGCGGACACGCATGGCGCGAGAACTGCACGATACGGTAAAACAGAATCTTTTCGCCCTTGCGCTGCAACTGGCGGCAATCAGTTCAAAAGCGCCGGATTTAGGCGAGGCAAAACAAAATCTCCTCGAATCCAGGAAAATCTTGAAACAGGCGCAAGAGCAGCTGGTGGGGGTTATTGCGGAACTGCGGATTATTAGTCCGAAACAGGAGGGCTCTACGGTGAACCTTAAAACGTTGTGCGAAAATCTGGAGAGCAAATTTAATGTGCATATCCACTGCGTCGTTCCGCCGGATTTAATACTGCCGGACAGCCTGTTTTTTGTGGTAAGCCGCGTTATTCAGGAAAGCGTTACTAACGCCATACGGCACGGAAACGCAAAGCTAATTGTCATCAGCTTGGCCAAATCAGCAATGCGTTTCGAGTTGCTGATAACAGACGATGGCATGGGTTTCAATCCAGCGCTCCCCACCACGGGGATGGGCATTCTTTCCATGCGCGAGCATGCCGCTTCGCTCCCCGTTGGCACATTCTCAATCGAAACCGCACCAGGCCAAGGAACGACCATTGCAATTACTTGGGAGGAACACCTTAGTGAAGCCTGAATCAGAATCTTTTATCACCCTGATCGCCGCTGACGACCACGGCGTTGTTTGCCGAGGCCTGAATGCCTTATTATCATCCGAGCAAGATATTAAAATGCTGGCTACCGCACTCAGCGGCAGGCAAGCCGTTGCCCTATCCGCGGAACTTTCGCCCGATGTTGTCTTGATGGATATCGTCATGCCGGACATGGATGGCATTGAAGCAACCAAACGCATCAAAAGATCAAGCCCTCACACCCATATCGTTATCCTCACTTCGGTTGAAACCGAGCAAACCGTTGTCGAGGCCACGCAGGCCGGAGCGCTTTCCTATCTTCTGAAAGATACCGACCCTGATGAATTGGTGGCAGCCATTCGCGCTGCCGCACGGGGCGAAAGCACCCTAAGTCCGCGCATTGCGACCCTGTTAATGACCGCTATGTCGCGTCGTCACATTGATCGTGCCTTTCATGAAGAACTCAGTGACCGGGAGATGCAGGTCCTGTTATTGCTTGCCCAAGGGCTTTCCAATGTTTTGATTGCCGAGAAGCTGGGCATTGGTGAAAAAACGGTGAAGTCCCACGTCAGCAATATTCTTTCCAAGCTTTATTTAACGGATCGTACTCAAGCCACAGCGTATGCATGGCGGCATCGTTTGCTGACTCAGTAGATTTTAATGGTCTTGATTCTGGCTACTAAGATCGGACCACCGAAAAAAATACTGCCTGCTACCGTCAATCATCAGCCCAGTAACAGGCCGCACAGATAGTGTTTGTAATAACCATCTCGGCGCCCGATTCAGTGACCGAGCATATTCGGCTAGCGAGACATAGTTCGCCTGAAAATCCTCGAGACTTACTTGCGTGACACGTCGGCCGGGTAGATCGTCTTGAATGGTTGTCAGTAATCCCTGCCTCACCAAGTCGTAAACCACCTGTTGTTTCAAGCAAAGCCTTTTCGCTGCCTCGTCCATCGAGATACTGGCACCGCAGGCATAGCGTTTTTCCAGGATGGGCCTGTGTTCTTAGGTGGCATTGGTTGACTCCTCATGGAAGGAAAGGTGTGGTCGCCTATTTGGTGCTTAAAATGGAACTAAGGGGCTGCCAGCTTTTGCGCAGTCCCGCTTGGGCGTAGGATTAGGCATTATTTGAAAGAACTCTGAATGATGAAACCGAAGTGAGGAGTCGGATTACTTACAATAATCTGCTCCCCCGTTGGTTTCCTAATAACATACCCATCAAATATTTTTTCCTGACCACCCTGTAGGTTGCCATACACTTTCACTCTCTCATCAAGAGAAATGTTTAATTTCTTATTTTCTGGCAACTTTGCTCTAACAAAGATTGAGCCGGAAGTGTCTGATAGAGTAAAACCGTTTTCATCAAGCTGGGTGACAGCTCCCTCGATTGTGCTTACCGGTGGCAATGCCAAATTCTTGACTGGTGTCGTGCTAGCACACCCACTAATCATTAAAGCAACTACAGCCATTAAAGACAGAAAACTAGTTTTCATTGCGACTTCTCTTTTTTGTTGATGTGCGTAAGGTAAAACTAACTGGCGCGGAACGTCACGGTAACCGTCGTGTGGGAATTGCCTCAGCATTTGCCGGCAGCTCGCAGTAATGCATTGCAGCTTGCATTGTTTGTTTTTCCTATGTCACTTGATCCCTTGGTAAAATCTGTGCACATAGCGTCTGCCCCACTTGCCATGCCCCAGGTCGCGACTTTACCCAAACCTGATGGTTCTAAAATTTCACATTTAAAGGTAGCGCCATCATTAGTTTTAACGGTGTACTGCATTCCGTTATAACCTGTCGGTGCATCTGTTGATTGTGAATTGACGATTTTAAAGTTGCCAATTTCACGGCCAATAGCCATAGATATTTTGTTTTCGACTTTGTTGTTTCCTGTAGCAGAAGCGTTATTCGCTGTAGTTGCGCAGCCGGAAAGCATTAACAAGACAGTTACCGTTAGAAGTTTTTGAGCCATTTTTGATTCTCCTCCGCTCCGAGTTAAGGGTGCGCAGGGCATAGGAGCGTAAAGATATGCCCAACTTGATGTATACGACATAGCTTCCATCCCTAATAAAGCTTGATTTCTATTCGGTATGAAACTATGTAAATCAACGACAAATCAACGTTTTTTTGAGGCTGAGATTAGCTATATTCCCAATCTAATCTCTCGATGGTGGGGAAGGGTTTCTCTCAGAGTTTGCGTTAAATCTGCGTGAAATAAAAAAAGTTATATCAATGATTGCACAGCCGATTTACGCGCTCTTGTCGCGGCCCAGCCGAATAATGCTGATCCGAATAGCCAAACGGTTGCCGGTAAGGGTACGGCTACCGGCGTCAACAAAAATGCATGGCGACGACCTGAAGGCGTTAAACCGTAACCTACAATATTGCCGTTATTGTTCACATCCGTTGCGTGTTCCAACACCCAACCGGAACTCCCGGCAATGACGGTATTCAGATCGGTCAGCTCACCATTGAGGGTTGCAAAAGCCCGGTAGACTCCATTCTCGACAGAGTAACGACCAACGACTTGTCCGATATTGTTGATTCCGGAGGCTGAACTCCATATTCCCATGCCCACATCTAATAAACCATTACCCGATGATATAAAAGCATGTACCGAACCATCGGCACGGGACGACTCGCCTGCAACTAATCCCGCATCATTTATGGCATAACCTCGGCTATAACCACCACCTAATGTTCCCAAATCGCGCATCAGACCATCCTCAGTAACAAATGCATGGAAGCCGCCAATGCTTCTTCCGGAAGCATCAGCGATATACGTATAGGCATCGCCTGTCACTTGACCACGGTTGTTAATGGCATAACCATTACTGACGTGACCGCCGGCCAACACCCCCAGGCTTTGAACTGAATTGCCATCCGCAGCAAAGGCGTGGGTTATACCGGGGGTAATTTCGGCACGTCCGGTAACTAAGCCGCCATCATTAATTCCTGCTGCATAGATATACGATCCGCCCAAACTGTTGGTTATGGGGGTAAGTGAGCCATTGGTATACTTCAACGAAGATTGTCCTGAATAACCCGCTACTTGGCCGCTGCCATTTATACCCACTGCAGTAAAATGCGGAGATAAGTAGTTAAGCATACCGCCATGGGCAATAAATGCTCCAGTCCCCGCTGCGTTACCAGCCACTTGTCCGGCATCATTAATACCGACTGCTTGGCTCCAGCCAAATTCAAGATCGGGTGTCAAATCGGTAACCGTATACAATACTGCCGCATGGGCGGAATATACCGGCCCCACTATTAGCAATAGGCCGAGTAATCGGTTTTTAAATTTTTTCGTCATTATTTAAACTCACTTATAAATTAACGGCCAAGCAATGGGTTAAATGCCGGTTCGCCGAGTTTGGCGCACATGGCGTCGGATACGACGGGGCCGATGACGCTGATCGATCCTTCGACGTAACAGTTATATTGTTTGCCGCTATCGGTTTTGACGCTGTAACGGGTTTGTACACCTTGATCCTGGCGATTGCTGATGGTGTATGTCCCTGGAGACAACCCCAGCGCAAATTCGGTTTTTTGTTCAATGGCTTTTTGCGAAACGGCGACCGAGGCACAACCTGAGACCAGCAAACTCAATAGCAAAAGATGTTTTTTCATAGTGGTTATTGGTGTTAATTAATGAAGAATATTTTCAACTTGAGGCTCTCAATAACTGCGCTTTGTTGGAGAATGCGCTAGTCACTCACCGCACAAGCTATTGAGATGTAACCTCGAAGACACAAGATGATTAGCCGATCTTGCGTTGACGTGTCCGAAACATCAGCCCCGCTAAACCGCTACCGAACAACCAAACTGCGCCGGGCACAGGCACTGGGGCGGCGGAGTAGGTCAGGTTGTCAATTCCGAAGCCCTCGCCGCCGCCATAAATATAAATTTTGTCTACCAATCCACTATAACCGGACGACAGCCATTCAAGCGTGCCAGTGTTGAGTAAGTTGTATGGCGTTTGATGAACCAATTGGTTTTGATAAAACAATGACAGACTGATGAAAGGGGATTGGGGATCAACGGCATAGGCTTGGTAATGAGATCCATGAAAAATGACCGGCCCATTATCGAAGCGGAGCTCACCCTGCAATCCATAAAACACATTTCCCCCCAACCCCGCACCACCAAAGCTTGGGCCGACAAATCCGCCGATTCCTTGCCAGCCTGATAACCCACCGTAACCATCAATCAGATTTTCGGATGTAATGCCTTCAAAATCGACAACGGTTTGTGAAGCCTGTGCCGACGCGAATACAGCTGCCGAAAATAACAAAAGGCTTTTGGCTAAAAAAATTCTCATTGTGTTTTCCTAATATTTATCTGGATTTATTGTTTCGATAATGAAGCATGCTTTAGCGTATAGAGACCAGTAATCCAACTCCGCCGACATAACAAAATGCCCAGCTGGTTGTCGGTTAAAGCATCTATTTTTGCTGCACGAAGAAGGACTTATCCAACCCAATGCGGAGCCATTAAAGCTTAAGGCAATGCGCTGGGGTAGCTGTCAAATCTAACAGGGTGTTTTTTAGAAGGGATAAGGGGTAATCAGTCCGCGCAGCACTGCTTTGGCTATCGCATGCTGGCGAGTGGAGACATCCAGCTTAATCATGGCGTTATTCAGATGAAAATTGATAGTTCTTTCAGACAATTTGAGTAACTGGGAAATTTCCCACGAGGTTTTACCATCAGCCGCCCAGCGCAGGCATTCCTGTTCGCGAAGCGTTAATGGCAGCTTGTCTTCCGGATCGGCTACTCCGAACACACGGCACACGGCTTCGTGTACATATCCACCCAGCAACTGCACGTATGGCATCGCGTGTTGTGAGATTTCTCGTGCCGCTGCTCGACGCTCTTGGTTTAATGCAAAACTCAAAATGCCCAGCTCACCTCGGGGGCTGTGCATAGGCATGCTGATACCGGCCCTGAGACCGAATTCTGCAGCTTCATTCATGACTAGCGCGCTGAGTGAGGATTTCTCAAGCCGCAAGTCGTGCCATTGAATCGGCACAACATGTTGACTGCAATAAGCGATGACCGGGTCGCTAGCATGATAGCCAAGCTCCCAATAGCGTTCTAACCAAGGTTCAGGGTAGCCCTTGATGATGATTACTCGCGCCTCTGAAAACTTGGTCGGAATTCTTAAGGCGTAGACGAAGTTATCAAATCCCAAATTTTGGCAATGGAAGCGGCAAAGTTCCGTAATCTCATCAACACTGCTGGCAGTAGAGAAGATCTGTAACGTATCTTGGAATTGTTGAATATTCATCTAATCGCCATAGCATCAAGATATGGGAGTGGGTAGGTAAAGTATTGTAGGGCGAGCAGACTGTTTCGCTCACCATTTATCATTGCAATATACGTTTCGCGTGGGCACAAAACCGCATGTGCCCACTCATTCATATGCTTTTTTGCATCTTCACTAGAAGATTATGACAAGCTAGGCATAAAAGGTAGTTCATATCTTTTGAGTCGAATATTGGGCGAAAACGAAATAATGCCCGCCAACTTAGCATGCGTCCAAGATACTGATTCCATTTCATTTTTTCCGTAATAGAAAAAGTATCTTTTGTTTTATCTGATATTAAATAATAAAGACGAGAGCTAACCATTACTTTCGGCCGCCACAAAATGGGAATTTCGAATTCTCCTAAAGAAAACACTAATGCATCGCCGGATTGAAACTTTACAACTACAACATCAAGACCCAGATCGTTATCTTTTAGTTCTTTGACTTCAGTTGCTAAAGGAAATGGAAATATTTCTTTAAGACTTTGGCGAAGTCCGGCATCTAAATCTTCTGTTTGAAATATCCCCCATTGATCACGATGCCTTTTAAAATCGGTTCTAGGCGCAACCGCAAGTGCCCCTAAAAACACTCTATATTTTTCTTTTTTTTGAAATTTATTGAACACCAAAGCTACCTTAGTTATTTTTAGTGCCGTAAGATGGGTTTCGCTGTGCTCTCGGCAACCGCTCCTTGGTTGCTCTACCTCCCGCATCCATGCAGTCGTACCCATGCAATTAAGCCCCGCAACACCGCTTAAACTTTTTACCGCTGCCGCACGAACACGGTGCATTTTTGCCTTGGTTGATTTGCTGGTTGGCTTTGCTGATGGATTTAACTACGCCGTCCAGATAAAACCAGCGGCCGCCTTGTTTGGTAAATTTGCTGATCTCACTCATGACGTGCTCTTCGCCGTCTTGCAGATAGAAGGCTTTAAATTCGACCAAGCCCTTGTTGTCTTTGACGCCGCCTTTTTTTACCATTTCGATGGAAAGTCGCTGCCACTCGACGGTTTCCTTGGAAAAATCAATCTCTTTGGGACGCCTGGTGATGTCCCAGGTCGCCAGCAAATACTCGACGTTGCGCAGCGCATACGCACTAAAACGCGAACGCATCAGCGCTTCGGCAGTCGAGGGTATTTCTGCTCCGCTATGAAATTGCCCGCAGCATTCTGAATACGCAAGCCCTGACCCGCACAAACAAGCTTCAGTACTCACAGTTAGCCCTCTAATGCGCGCCGAGCGGCTCGTTTTTTACGTAAGAACACCGCTAGAAAAACCACGCCGACGACAAGTAATAAGCCACCGCCTGCGAGTGCCGACAACTCAATGGTTGAGAGTCCAAAAGGATTGCCGCCTACGGTAAAGGGGATTTTTAATTTATCTTCTTCGGCTAACGCATCTTCACCGCCGACAATCAACACCAGTACGTAATCGCCGTTTTTATCAATATCGGCCTGCGCTTCAACAACGCCACGCGGGTACAGCTTGGCAGGGAATTCTGCGATGGTGCGCAGCTCGGTAAAATCGTCCGGTTTGCTGCCGGTTTTTTGTACTTCAACCACGCGCACACCAATTGGGGTTTTGCGTATATCCCGATCAATCAAGTCGGCAGCAAAAAAGGCTTTGCCGACGCCTGGAATGTCTTGGCAATAGGGCCGTAACAAGGCATCCCGGTCATTGCCGCCGGACGACTTTAAGTACGCACTAAAATGCACGGCGTAAAAATCATTGGTAATTAAACAGCCAACGCTGTTGATGTCCTCAATCTGAGGTTTATCGTCGAACTTAAGCTTATCGCAGCCATGCAACAGGGTGCTGAACAGCAAAATCCCGCAAAGGGTGACAATGGTATTTTTCATGATGTGCCTTGCTTGATTAGAGGGCGGCCTTAACTATTAAGGCGCTTTGATGGTAAATTGAAATTTACCGGTGACGATGTGGGTATCGATAGAAACGACCCGGTAGCGCACGGTATAAACGCCCGGCGGTAACGGCTGCACGGTACAGTACAAATGCGCAGGATTAAATGTTTCTTGCGCGACATCTTTGTTGTCGACGCGTTTGCCGGTGCTATCAATGACGGCCAGCGCCATAAACTCGCTACCGACTTTGTCATCAAACCAGACATCTATTTGCTTGGGCGCTTCGGTCAGCTCGACTTCTTTGGCCGGTTGCGAGCGCACTAAAATGGCATGCGCCCAACTTTGCGCCGGCAAAAGCATCGTCAAAAACACTGCGAAACAAACCGCTACTCTGAAGTTTTTATTATTTTTATAGTGAGTCATGATGTCTAAGGAGTTAAGCCAATTGCTCAAATGATTGCGGCGGCCATTATATAACTGATGCTTTTTTACCGGGCAGTAAAACTTAGCCTAATCAAAAACAGTAATCGCTAACTGGCTGCGTTGTTTAGGTTGTTTTTCTGTCCAAAGCGCCAAATAACCGGCTGAAGTACTGACTACCCTTGGATGGGTTGCAATAACACCCCGCTTTGATAAGGATTGTGTGGTTGCCCAAGTGCTGCCGCCATCCTGCGATTGCGCAGACGCGATGCTGGAGCCGTCCGGGCCCAATTCATCCCAAACTGCCAAGATGTGTTTGTTATCAAGCGCAGCAATGTCCGCGTGTAAAGCATGATTACCCAAAGGCTGGGGCTTTGTCCAAGTCTTGCCGTTGTTATCGGAGCGCAAATGATACAGGCCAGGATTTGGTTCAGCGCCGGTCCAGACCACGGCATTAAGCTGATCGTCGCCAGCTTGCGCCAGCCCACCGCCAATATGCGGGCAGCCTTCAAACTGCCAATTAAAGTCGCCGACCATGCTGACCGGTTGCCAACTTGCGCCGTGGTCAGATGAACGTATTAGCGCCATGTCACGCGGCTTCATGTCTCGATACAGCACATTCAGTTCACCGTTTGGCGACACTTTTAAGGTATTCCAGCAGCAGGAACAGGTGCCATCATCCAAACGCTGAGTGGGTTGCCACTGCACGCCGCCATCAATGGAACGGGCATAACGTAAGCTTTGGTAACCATTTTCTTCCGGATCTTCCAGCCAAACGACATGAAAATTGCCTTGCTGGTCGGCGGCCAAATCGATGTGGGCCTGATCCCCGGCATTGTTTACGGCAGGGTTAGCGCCTACTTGCCAAGTGTTGCCGCCATCGTGCGAATACACGCTAACCATCGGCCCCATGCCGGGGAATTCAACGCGTGCTTGCCATATCGCCAATAAATTATTGCCGCTGACGGCCAGTTGTACATCATTGCCACGCACTGCGTCAGTCGGTGCGGGGACAGATCCGCTAATTTCAATAGGCTTAGACCAATGTTTACCGGAATCTTCGGAGCGAATATAGCGAACCACGCGCGCCTTGCTGTCGGCTTTTTCTGACCCGGCAAATAACACATGCACCACATCGTCATGCACATAAACATCAAACGAATTGATCTCAAATAAACCTAACGACAAGGTTTGATAAGACGGCTGCAAATCTGATTTATGAATGGCCAGTCGATTAGCACAGCTGCTCACAAACAGCGTACACACTAAAATAAGCGCCAATCTGGCAATAAGACTGCGCTGCAAAATTTGTTTGAATTGCATAATAAAAATCCCCAACCCAAGCCAGTTAAAAACGCCTAGCCGGTAGTGTTAACACAATGATTGATGCCTTAAAGCATACCTTGCTTTACCCCCTGCCCACCAGCGCCCATGTAATCATTTAATGACAATACAGAAGTGCAAAGCATCCATTCAGCAAGCCTTCATCTAGGTATTTCTACACTTAAAAATAAGCAGATTGGCGACAACAATGCCATTTTGCTTAGCAAATAGCGGTATCATTACCTAGTCAGAACATTAACAACGACCCTATTTTTAAGTTTACTGCTTAACACCGGGGAACGATTCGAAGAGGATGCTTATGAGCAACACAAAACTACGCTGGGGTATTTTAGGCGCGGCACGCGTTAATGAACGCCTGCTGCCGGCCATCGTCGAGGCAAGTAATGCCGAGTTGGTGGCTATTGCCAGCCGCAGACCCGGCGCTGCCGCACAAACGTTGGCTCAATATGCCCCGCAGCAGCAAGATGTGCGCACTTATGACCATCTTGAAAGCCTGCTCACCGATAGTGAAATTGATGCTGTGTATCTACCTATGGCTAATCATGAACACGCCGAGTGGGCCTTACGCGCCATCGAACATGGCAAGCATGTGTTAATCGAAAAGCCGATGGCGCTGACCCTGGAAGATATTGAAGCCATCGAAGCCGCCGCACAACGTCACAACGTCACCGTTATGGAAGGCTTTATGTACCGGTTTCACCCGCAACATGCGCGGGTAAAAGAGTTGCTCGATCAAGGACTGATCGGCGACATTCGCTCGGTACGCGCCAGCTACTCGTTTATGATGCGCCCGGCACGGATGTATCGCTTAACTGAAAGCGTAGAACGCGGCGGTGGCGCCATGTGGGACATTGGCTGTTATGCCATCCATTCCGCCCGGATGTTTTTTGAACAACTGCCGATTGCCGTTACCGCTATCTCCAGTTATGTAGAAAGCGGCGCCGACACCACCACCAGCGGCGTACTTGATTTCGGTGAAGGTAAATTCGCCCACTTTGATTTCAGCTTTGAACGCGCGCGCCGTTGTGAATATGAAATTATCGGTACCCGCGGCGGCATTAAATGCGAGACTGTTTGGCAATTACCGGGCGATGTACCGGTCATTTCCTGGTGGACCGAAGACGGCCGTCAATCTGAAGAACGCCTGCCCGCCGCCAACCACTTCAACCTGGAAATTGAACATTTCAGCGATTGCGTATTAAACGGCACCGCGCCGGCACTGTCATTTGAAGATGCCAAAGCCAACTGCCAAATCATCGTCGCCGCCTTACAGTCTGCTGCACAGGGCCGGGTTATTCGTTTAGGTAAATAATTTCTATAAGGTAATACGCAAGCTGGCAATCATGATAATGCCAGCTGCGTCGATACCGGAACCATCTGACCATACTCCGTTCGGATTAATAAAAGAGTCCGCTGTATTGCTAGCATTTGCTGACATCCAACGCGCTTAGTCTCCCTGGACGGCTTAAACTTTAGACCATGTCCTTGCACAGCTAATACACCCTAAATATTGGGTATTGACCTTTTCCGCCGCTTGCCGGCACACATCAAACCCGCCAAACTCGGCGCCATCAGCAAAAATGCCGAAGGTAACGGCACGGTAGTAACCGGTACAGACACCGTGATGGCAGACAGCGCATTGCCATCGGCATCGGCTAAGGCATTGAGATCAAGCTGCAATAGACTGGTACCGGCATTGAGCACATCGAAAGTGACTGTCGCCAAGTTAAAGCTTGGTGCTTGCAGCGTGTTTAAATCTTCCGCGGCATCACCGGACAGTTCAAACAGATTAACAATGCCAACACCCGTTAATTCGGCGATGGTTGTTGAACCCAAGCTTGCTAAATCCAGTTGATTACCCAGCACCGCATCACCAAATACCACAGCGGCAAACGACAAATAACTGGGATCAAAACTTAAATTAACATCGTAGCCACCCAAAGAGGGCGCCGCGCCTGAAGCTAATCCTGAAATACCAATATCGACATTGACGGAATTGCCGGTTTGGCTGATCCGAGTAATGCTCAGAAAGAGACTGGTAGGGTTAAAAGTAGAAACGACGCTTGCTTGCGTGATGCCAGTCAACATTAGCAACGCAGCCAATAGTGATAATTTGATTTTGTTTGTGATCATTTTTAAAGCCTCTCAATAGAATTGTTTTACTGTTCACACAGCACAACGCGGCCTGGTACATAACAAGGTCTGCTTGCGCGCATCCAGGGCATTAATCACCCCGTTTTTGTCCAGGTCTCTAGGATCACTGGCCCCGGATGCCGGTTTGTTTCTGGCTGCGATAACCTGATTGACGTCCAGCTGATCGACATCACGGTCGCCGTCTATATCGCCAAGCACAGTAATGTTTTCACAAGAATCAGGGACGTGATTGCTGTTGGCGTCGCCGCTTAGGTGTTGCTGAATGTCCAGTACATCGGAGCGTTTGTTGCTATTACAGTCAGGGAAAATGTTCAGGTAATACACATCCTGTTCACCGTTAAAGGTGCCGGTATAAGCGATATGGGCGCCATTGGCATCAGACAACATCTGGGTATAGTCGCCGATTTTATCTGCCGGTCTTTCTTCACCATTGATAAAGCTATAAGGCAGATGGGTATTGAAGAGAGGGGTTACCGCCTGGTTTTTACTCCAAGTCAGCCCGCCGTCCCAGGAATAGGTGTAGTAAAGCTGTGAAAAACGATACGGCGCAACGCCGGTGCCGTTACGGGTATCGTACCAAACCGCATCGATACGGGAATTGGGCGCCACACTCAGCATTGGAAACCACTGAAATGAACTGGCGCTCGGGTTGTCGTCATTAAGTCGAATTGGCGTAGACCAAGTGTCGCCACCGTCGGTACTACGCACGAAATTGACGTTTAACGGATCGTTACCGGGTAGCCAGTCATAGGGCACCACGTGCGCCAGCATGTAAATATTGCCGCGCATCGGCCCGACTGATTGGTCGGCTGCTATTTGTACGTCGCCATCGCCGCCCAACGGATTTGGCAGCTGCAATTGCTCAGAAAGCATCATCACCGAATTACCGCCCATATCGATTTTTTGGGCGGAAAAAGTGGGCGATGTCTCCGGATCCTTGGCGTTGCCGGACTTTAAGAAATAATGCCCGCGTCGTACAACACCCAGCGCATTGATAGATAAAAATGATTCATCTATCCCGGAAAGATAAACGTCACCTTCAGGGCCAATCGCGATTCTGCCAAAACCAAAATTGGCAATCGGTAATGCCGCGTCCGGCTCCTGATAACTAATACCGCCATCCGTCGAACGAATGAAATACTTGGGTACATAATTGGGATCAGGATTAGGGAAACTGGTGCGCCGCCAAGTGCTGTAGATAATGCCGTCACTAGGTCCACCGGTTTTATCGATGGCGAGCCAGTTCTTGTCACCATTAAACTGAAACACGGGTTCCGACCAGTTGATGCCGCCATCGCTGGATTTGAATACCGACGTCCGGTCTTCACCGCCTAATCCTAATGATTGGTAATAAAAATTGCCGTCGGCATCGACATCCAATACCGGATCGGTTCGGGTTTGCCCTGGTAATGCTGGGAGTCTGGTGTTACTCCAGCTCACGCCAGAATCAAAACTAACGCCAACTCCGCCGTGTTTCACTGCTGTCGGTGGAGAATCGAACAGGCGCCAGCCTATAACGATATTGGCCGGGTTAAGCGGATTAATAGCAAGCGTGGGCTCGTTGCCTCGGTCGCCTGGAATGTTTTGACCGAAGGCATCGATATTGATCTGATGACTGTTGTAAGAACCCAAGTTAACGACATGGGTTGGCGCGGCCTGTACGGTAGATATTGCTAAAGACGCTAACAACAGGCTATTGAATCGAGCACTTTGCGTTAGCTGATTATTTTTCAGAGCTCGAATCCGCTTATTCATGGCGCACCCTTTTAGCGCGACTGCTGAAAAAAAGTCCGGCAACGCCGCTTACGAACAGCCAGGCCGCAGCGGGCACCGGCACCACAGTGGTTTGAAAGCTGAAAGTGCCGATTCGCGCATCACTCAAGCGTGCAGCGGTGGCACCCAGATGATCGAAGCCCCAGCCAAAGCCCAAATTTCCGTTTATCGTCAGACTGTCGCCAACCAGCAGAGTGGTCACATCGAATAACTCAAATGCGCCCGCATCAAAACCGATGTGGTTGGTAATAATCCAGCCGGAGCGGCCAGATGTGCGGCCTTCTTCTGTTGGGTCATATTCCAGGGTCATATCGCCTAGCAATATACGATTACTGGGCGGCGCCACATCGACCCGCCAACGCGTTACCCCGCCAAGACCGATACTGCCGGTGGCGGTGCCCAACAAATCGTTGGAATCAAAAGCAAAGGTAGTTGCTCTATTCTGACGGCCTCCCGGATTTGGAGTGATAGTTGAGCCGTTGACGGCATATTGAAGCCCGACTGCGGAAATTTCATCGGACTCGAGGTCATAAAGATCGGGCGTATTGCCCTCCCTCAGCTGGGCAAACGTTTTTGATGCGGCAGAAGCGTCATAAAACTCTTCCAAATACAGTGAAGGCCTGCAACACATCGGAAAATCGACAGTAGGTGCATCGGGAAAGTTGTCTGTCTCGACCCCGGCAATGATGGCGTCCCGGTTTAAATTCAGGGTCAGCGCGCCGCCGCTTACCGTCGCAGCTTGCGTAGTTGTTGAAAGAATCGCACTGAAAACGATAGCTGCGCTGATAGTAAATACCGGGCTAACAATTGGATTTTTTTTTATATTCATGATTTTTCTCTTGTCGTGTGATGTTATCGCTTACGGCTTGCAATACCCGCAAAGCCAAGCAATCCGCTAATGAATAGCCAAGCGGCGGCCGGCACAGGCACGGTTGAAATTTGCCCGCAACCGGCGTAAGAACAAGCGCGGCCACTGCCGTAGAGGCTAAATGCCTATTTTTATTGCTTGTAATTTTCATAAAGTCCCCAGCTGTTAGCTGATTGGTGCCGGAGCTACTACAAATGAGTTGCAGGGTACGCATTTATGCCCCAGAGGGTACTTAAGTACCCTACAACTCCAGTCTGTCGACGCTTTTTAAGCCGTGATTGCGGACTTTTTGCGCGCTGCGCCAAGCAGTCCGAGCAATCCGGTACCGAACATCCAGACTGCTGCAGGAACGGGAACTGCAGCCGGTGCCAGATTAAAAGTACCCACTACGGCATTGGTGTTTGCACCAGTCAAACCTGCCCATAGGCCCGTCCATTTCAGATTACCGCTAAGCAGCAATTCGCCATTGCTGTTAACGGATTCGGAGACGTCGGTCAATTTCAAAAAGTTTTGGGTGGAAAAACCATTATCAAAAGTTTTTATATTCCAGACACCGGCAGTTTTGACCACGCTAAAATCATAGGGTGCTAAAACGCCGCTGCCACCTGCGCTGGTCAACAGCCAGGCGCCACTCAAGCCAATCTGCCCGACTGAGGTATTGCCGGCATCCATAGTGGTCGCTTGCTCGGTACGTCCATAGGTGCCTGCGGTAGGGTAACTGTTGGTTGTGGTATTGGTATTAACCGAAAAATCCATAGCTGTGCTGCCGGTAGTTGATAGTGTTGTACCGCCGGTAGTAGAACCGCTAATACCAAGAAGATTATCACTAGGCCCCCAATGTTTTGCCACGATCCAGCCATTGGGATACCCGGCAGGCACATTCACAGAAGCTGCAGCAAAAGCGGTATTGTTAATGGTGATAGTTGCGTTACCGGTCACCTGTGCAGCACTGGCGGTTGCAGGTGCCAATAAGCCGGTTAATGCACCAAATGCCACACCGGCAGCCGCCAATTTAAAGCTATTATTTTTCAATGAACTCATTGTTTTTCCTCAGTAGATTTTGGTTAAAGTGAAACTCCAAGGCGCAGCTCGCTTACCGCTCTCAATGTAAAAAGCGTTAAAAGATCGGTGTTCGAACAAGTTACTTGCA
>Ga0208630_100099_pt1 | contig 27727 bp, 35 predicted proteins | sample LakWasMet32_HOW6_2_FD_183874 | JGI IMG/M metagenome (GOLD analysis project Ga0208630, IMG submission 183874) | Freshwater sediment methanotrophic microbial communities from Lake Washington under simulated oxygen tension - Sediment Metagenome... | ecosystem: Environmental > Aquatic > Freshwater >... | reverse complement strand
CAAGCCGCATCGTCGAACTGAAAGTTGTCCGTAAAGCACTCGACGAAGTGCCGGATTTCCTCGGCGAGCTTATTTCTCGCTTGGCGGTCAATCATGACTCCCTCGCATAACTAGTTATTATCCAGGTCAGTATATTTATGCCAAAACTTAGTCTACCGCAAGCACCTGTTTAAAAAGTCGCTCGAAATGCTTTAACACTAAGCAGGATAACCCTCTTTTCCGCACGTTAAACAGGCCGGGATAACTCCAAAACCACGCTCTGAATGACCAGAATATCGGCCTGAACTGACATTTGAAAGACTGGGTGAACAGACCGGTTTGGGTCGATAGCGGTAATTTGAATTTTGTAATCTATACCGGGTGACTTCTTAACCGCCACGAAAAAGCCTAACCCAAAACCAAAGCTCAAAGACGCCGCCTACAACAAACGCAACCCCGCCTAAAGTCGAATAGCCGAGCGTGTAAAACGCCAAGGCAACCAGCAGAAGAGCGGCCGTGATGAGATGGTATTTCATTCCTTACCTCAATACCTTTGCCATTTCGAAACCCTCAAGTTTAACTTAAAAAACATTTATAAAACAACAAATTGAAGTAATTACTTAAAGTAAGGTAAAGTCGTTTATTAAGAGTTTATTGTGGAACAATTGCCACAATGGTCATCCGCTCTTCGCGGACGATGGCTCGATAATTACCTCAATAGACCCATCAAATAACGGGGCAATTTGCTCAAGACGCCCCTTAAGACTTTGAACCGCCGATTCAAGCGCGCGATCGTTATCAGATGATTCCCTGGCGTACCTATTCATTCCTACAAGTGCCTGCGCCTGTTCTTCCGGCGAAAAAGACGTCCATATCGCCTGGTCGCTTTGAAGGACTTGGAGATCAGTTTGCTCAACAGAAAGAATTTTAGGACGCGGCAATTTAACACGTGTATGCAAATTGAATCGGTCAACAGTTATTGCGGTGTTCAGATTAAGATCGAAACCAATCTTGAGTTCATACCGTCCTTGTAGCGTAAGTTTGCTTTGAATCGGCCACCTGCCTCTGGTCGCGGTGTATTGAATTAAAACAGGCTGTTTTATGGTTGCCACCTCCAGCACCGTTTCCTTCTCTAAGGTAAAAACCTGATACGGGGCGTCTTTAATACCCAAAATCTCAGAGACCGCCGTGCGAAATTGGGCAGGCTGAACAATATAGCGCCAACCCAAAAATACAATTGCAATTAAACAGAAGAGCCCAATTACTGCCCGAATCACTTTATCAATGAGTTTCAAGTTGCTCTCGCTAATCGGGTAACGTAAAGTCAGGGTGTCTTGCTGGTCGCGGGCTTACTTCTATACGCCCGGAGGCGGAGAATGACAAATTCAGATTAACATCCTTCACCCTTCATTCGGTAATTTCACCTTTCGACCACCGCATTACCGTATTCGCCACATTGACGGCGAAACCTTTGATTATACGTTCTCTCTCCTGGACGACGCCGACCAGACCTACGACGCCCAAAAGCAACCCACCTCCCCCATAGTCAGCTCCGTGGCTCTCAAATCGAAGCAAGGTAGCGCCCTTTGCATCTTTGAGCTCGAACCTACCCTTAAGCACCATCTTTCCTGCGCCGAAGCTTATTAACGCACGCGCGGCCTTATTCCCTTCGTCATACTCCGTAACGATTCCGCTCAACACCAAAGCGCTGTCTGTCTGCGGTACGGGACCATTAAGGATTCTATCGAAAACCTTTCGATCGACAAGATACTCCACAAATTCTCTGCGAAAGTCCGGCCCTAGCGACTTCCAACCTGGATGATCAGACGTGATCTCTCCCAAAACAAGTACACGCGCATCCATTGGCTTGGGTAGATTGATATCCGGCTTTTGCATGACGGTTATGCTGCATCCGGCAGCGAGAACAAGCAAAATAGCAACCGTTATGAGAAGATGCTTCATGTAAAAATTACTACTCTGCTTTCTGCGCTGCATGCCCTTTTTCCTTCAGCCAAGCCTTGAATTCAGACGGCTTGATCTTCGGCTCAAGCTTCTTGCGCAGCCAGGCTAAAAACGGCATGCGCTCCAATTTGTCGCGAAACTCCGCCGTTTCGGCATTGTACGACTTCGTTTTTTCGGCCCCCGCTTCGTCGATATAACGCTGGACCCATCCGCGTTTGTCATCGATCGAGAGGGTGTTAACCGCTTCGTTGGCTCGCTCGCGCAAATACTCGGCTTCGAGTTCTGCCCGGCGCGTTTCCATCGCCTTGCGCTTATCTTCCTCGATTTTCCCCTGGGCTTCCTGTTCTTTCTTTGCTTCGAACGGCGTTTTTCCGACATTGGCGTCGCTCTCGTAAAGCGTGCGGATATAGCCGGCCGTCGAGCCTTTAATTTTCTTGTTCTTCGCCCTCGCCTCCACGTATTCCACAACCGATTTAGCCCGCTCTTCATCCTGAATAATCCAGAGAATGGCAAGGCGCTCCCCTATTCCGTGCTCCAACAGGCGCTTGAAGATACCGGAATGACGGATCGCCGCATGATCGTCCTGGATCATCGGCTTCAACAGCGTTTGCTGGGGATTTTCACTGATCAGGAAGCGGACGGCGGTGACTTTGCGGCCCTGTTTTTGAAACTCAGGCTGCAGTTCGATATCCGATACCCGGTTGATTTCTTTCACGGACGGCCTGATAACGCGCTCGTTCAGCCGCCTGAAGTCGTCATAAAGCCCCGCATCGGCCCCCATGATGCGGCGGAAACGGTTTAATTCCCACCATCCGGTAGAACCGACCGCCATGTATCGCAAGCAGTTCTCGTATAGAGTCAGCGCGTAGCCCCCTTCAAATCGACGTTGCACGCCGATATTAATCGTCGCGTATATCTCGGGATCGTAAAGGCGCTCGGCCAAGTATTCGTCATAACGATAGGTGCAGGTGCCGTCCTTGATCTCGCCATAAGACAGCATGGACATGACACGCCAGACCTCCTTGCCGTCCTCCATCACGTTGAACTCAATGGCGGTCGATGCGAGCTTGCGCAGCACGTCCTGGAGGCGCTCGATGTTATTGCTTTCATCCCACCCCAACATCGCGCACATGTGCTTTACGGGAAGCGTGTGCGTCCGCCGGCTCAACAAGGAATCGTAGGCGTTCAAAAGCAGTACATTGGCCGTCTTGCGCTCCAATAGCGACAGCTCTCCGCTGGTGTGGATAGCCGCGACATGCTTCTTAACCTGTTCTTTTTGCGGTGTTAAAGCGACCTGGATTTCATTTTTTGCCATGCAGGCATTATATTAAATTGTCACCCCAAAACAAGCATTTTTTAAGTGACAATAGGTGATGCCGTTCTCATCCGGAAGACACTCACCTTTCGACAGATAGCGATTCCAAAGATCATCCCCTAAACAGTGACATTTCATCCCCTAAACAGTGACATTTGCAGGATAAAATCGATATTCATTAAAACAAAACACTTAAAAATCAAACGCTTATAAAGTAAAATCGGCGAATATCGCGTCATCCCCTAAACAGTGACATTAAAACCGCGTTTCATCCCCTAAACAGTGACATTTGATCCCCTAAACAGTGACAATAAATCGCTGCAGGCCGCGCCGCGCAAGGCTTCCAGAAAGCTAAATATAATTAAATATGTTGTTTATTAAAACAACAACAAGAGCTTGTTGTTGTCTTTTTTTATTTGGTTCTGAAGGCCTTTGGTGAAAAAAGCCTTCATGGAACCCAAAAGAAAAAAGGGGCAACGATCAATTTGTCGTCATATCGCCCCGTTTTTCATCCCTCAATGCCTTTTAAGGGGCGCTATCAGAGCGATGATTTCATCGTAGTGGGCCAAAATCTCCGGCGATGGCGGCGGAGCCACGCCAGTCCCGTCTTTCAAAGCTTTCCCCGCATCGGTCAGTAAATCAATGGGGTCAATATATTCATCCAAGTCATGCCCCACCTCCTCGGCATGGTCGGCATGCCACAGATCGCCAACCCGCTCCCATCCATTGGCTTCCCTTTTCGCGGATGAAAGCGGCACCACCCCATCGCTTTTCCTGTCGTCGGCGGATTCGCCTTTGAAACGAATGTATTTGTGGGTCGGTAAAAAAAGCGCGCTGGTTGATGCCCCTGTCGATCTGCCGATACCGGCAGCCCAGAAATACCGCACAGCGGTGATGTTATCGTCGTATTTGGCATTAAAGTTTTTCATCGCCTCGGTAGTCAAGTCCTGCAAACCATCAGTCGATATGCCGATAAGCCCAAGAAACTTACGAATTAAAATCTTCTGAACTTCGTCACCATAAAACGGTTTATAGAATAAATCCGCGACCGGAGAACCCTTATGAGGCGTGCCTATCGTGGTCAGTGAAGTGATGAATTCCGCGATGTTCCCTTCGTTATCGGGGGAAAGAATATAGCGGCTATCGAGACCGCCCATGCTATGGGCAATGATGTGCGTTTCTTCGTCCGGATTCAGGAATGGCGATTGCCCTGTTTGGCCCAGCGCCTTCAAGATTTGCTCTCTCAGCTGCGCGCCCCGCGTCTCGATGCTGTCCGTCGGGTCGACCGCTGTGGTCAGCACTTTCACGCCCTCATACTTGCTTTCGAGATGCCTCTTGATGCCGTTAAAGTAATCCAAGCGCCCGATTCTATCGAAACCCAGGATGCCGTGCGCCAAGATGATGTTCATGTCTCCCCCTCACGCTGATTAACGAAAAAGCCGATGGGCGCATCATAGTCCTTCGCCTGGAATAAATCCAATTGCGGTCAGGGCTCTAACAAAACGCAACCATGACGAGAGTTCTTTTAACTGCCGAGTTAGGCCTGATAAATGTTGCCAGCCTTGCTCTCTTGAGGCTACTTAGGAAGATCATATCCTTTCTTTTGTAAACAAGATTTCATGGCTTTCTCGTAACCAGAGTTTACGGCATAGTTCATTCGAGTTATTTGGACAATCGCCCCAATAAGACCAAAGGCAATGGCCGGCCACTCGCTGATTCCTCCAATATTCTCTGGGCTAAATGCCGCCTTATCCGCGAGCCTGCTACATTCGTCTTCGTCTACGGCGGTAACAGTGGAAGGCGCCTTGTATGGATAGTCGTGATGATGACCGAATTTGTTTGGGGCACTGGCGCAAGACAACAATAGCGCGGAAAGCGTCAGGACACCGAAAGGTGGCATTTTCATTTTCAACCCTCGCAAATATTGGAATTTACAAGAATTATACGGAATTTATTTTCCGTCGTTTCCCGGCTTCCCTTTGTTCTCTAGGCTGGTATAAACCTCCAACTGGCCTTGCAGATTAGCGATCAGTTTTTCGGCATCGGAAGCCGTCTGGATCGCCGCCTTCAGCTCGGTCTTGACCTGGTTCAATTCGGTATATGTCTTTTCATAACGAATGCCAGACCTTTCATACTCGATGATCTGTCTGGACAACTCCGAAACCTTGCGCTCAATTTCGGTTTTCAGTTCCTTGTTGGATTTTTCGGTGGCACCCAATAACGTATGCAGCCTATGCTTCTGCAGCTCAAGCTCCTTTATTTCCGCGTCTTTTTGTTTAAGTCCCGCATCGAATTGCCGTTGCAATTCCCGCTTTTCCTGAACGGCCGCCTTATCCGCGGCTTCCAGCGCGGCCACCTGTTTTTTCAGCTCGCTGATCTCGTGCTGCAGCCGCTCGTTATCTTTCGATAACCCCACATTGTCCTTCTCGGCTTCGTTCAACCGGGCGACGGCTTGCGCATGCGCGTTCTGTTCTTCTTCCAGTTCAGCATTAAGCTCGGCCAGGGATTCTTCCAGCCGGTCGATTTTCATGGACTGGGCTTCAGAAAAAGCAAACGCTTCCTCAACCTTGAGCTGGTTGGCTTGCTCGGCCTGTTTCAATGCCTCGCGCTGAATATCCAGCTCTTCGTCGGCAATGCCCTTAGCGATGTTCCACATCCTTTTCAGCAAGTCTTCGCCGTCCTTGGACAACTCTTCCGGCAGCTTCACGACCGCCGGCAGCGCTTCGGCCTTTATTGCCTGAGCCTCGTCCGTTGCGTTCCACGTATTCAAGTATTTGGTGATCGTGGTGAGGCTGCCCCGGCCTAGCTTATCTAGCAAGGTTAAAGCGGTCGGGCGCTCGCCCTGGGCGGCGATTTCAACGCAAGCGGCGTGTACTTCTTCTTCGGTAAGTCTTGGTGAGGCCATGGCTGTCTCCTGGTTGGATGGTTTTGTTCTAGTATAGCATAAATTATCGTAATTATGATAATTACATAATTACGATAATTATCATAATTTGTTATCCTTTGTTGCACCCTCTCGGGATCATCCAGGAGGCCGCCTGCTTGTCGTGCTTCGCGTAGTCCGCGACCGGGATCTTCTCGCCGGTCAGGCGCTCGATCTCGTCGACGGTGGTCAGGTAGCGGTCCAGGTTCTTCTTCGTCGCCTGCGGCGAATTCGGCACGATCCAGGCGATCGCCCGCTTGTCTTGAATCACCATTTTTGACATTAGCAACCATCGTTAAAATTAGCGATGGCTTTGGCTTAAGAAAGCTCTGTATTTTGCATGGAAATTATTCAGAATGTTAGATAAATAGCTGTATTCTATTGTTTTTGCTATCGCCACAAGATTTTTTCCTGAAAAACAGAAAAGATACAGCGCCGAAGGCCAACAAAAAACAACGCCGAAAGGCGGGCAAGATAGGTGAAGTTGGCTAACCAGCAAGCTTGGTTAGCCCATTTCACTGTCCTTTATTCGTGCTATGACACTCAACGGTGATCTTGCTCTGCGAGGCGAGTTAGCTACCGCTAACATTTATAAAACGAAGGAGATTTTGAAATGAAGCGAAATCGGGAACGTCGACGCGGATGAGTTGAGAATTATGCGCGATATATTTCGGCTTCCCGTTTGCCTCAGTCGGGGATCAAGTCAACGATCGCTGTAAATCGTTTTGCAGACTTGGCGTTCGTCGCAAATGACCGATTTCTTCACAATCACCGGTTTTTTAATGGGCTGCCGTATAGGGGAGGAGTCAAAGGCGGCTCGATCATTCGTTACGCCGTACACACGCGGGTCATTGGCTTCCAGCGTCAGCGTATCCCCGTTTTGGATCATCCGAAAATACTTCAAGGTGTTCATGCCGATCAGCACTTCATTCAGATAAGGGTTAATCTGGGCATCCAGATACCTCATAGTCACATTGCCGATCTTGAAGCTTTTGACTTGCGTAAGATGATGGGCGACCTGGCCACCGGCGGTGTTTGACTGTACTTGGCGGCCAAAAGGTAATCCGGCTGTGATCGCCATGCCTTTCGGGATTGTTGTTGTCGTCGCCCCGGTGTCGATCAAGAAAGGCATGGGGACGTCATTCACCAAAACCGTGCCCCGGAAATGGCCTTGCCGGTCCGCTTTCAAGACAATGCCGCCTGTCATCAAATCGGGAGATTCGCGCTTCGATATTATTTCCACGGGATTGATCGATTTTCCGCTCTTGATCCTGTCCAGAAGCGCGTCCGAGCCATACCAAAGCGCCGCAAGCGACAAAGCGGAAAACACGAGATATTTAAACCCTGCGCCTCTTTTTCTCCGATTGTTCGAGGTGGAAGAATCGTTATATCGATCCCGGTCATAATCGCGGTCCTGGAGTCCCATTTTTCCCGTCAAGTCTATTGATTCAAGCCCCAAGTATAGACATTAACCGGTCGGCAGCCCCTGGTTGCGGTCTTCGGCATCTTGCGGGCGGAGAAGGCCTCGGGAGTCGATCAAGTTTTGCTACACCGCCGGAACTTCGGGGGCTAACTGACAGGGACGTCTGTTAGCCACAGTCCAGGGACGGCTTATGCCAGGGGGCTATGGAGTAAAAAGGCCGTAGCAATTCGGGAGGGCCGAGGTTAAAAACGGACAGGGACGTTCGTTTTTAAGGCGGCCCGGACGAGTTGCGGGTTAGCGCGAAGGAAGCACGAGGGCAATTGACAGGGAGGTCTATTGCCCACAGCCATGGATGGGCTTTTAAGCGAGTTGGGCGATAGCCGAACGAGCTCTCCGAACCCGCCGTTGATGATTGGATTGCCAGTCGTTTCTAAATGCACGAATTGCCAATAAATTTAGCGCCTTCAATTGCTCGTATTTTAATTGCATCCCATGGCTGACAATTCACCGAATGAAGCACCACCCTGTACGTAGGTCCCACATTTGAAAGCGTTATCAAACGTCTCTTGGTCCCTATATATTTGTTCTCTTTCCGCATCGCCTGAGATCCATTTTTTAAGCATATTTTGAGCTTGATCAGCAATTTTTGGATCTTTCCCTTGCATAGCTTTTCTCATCCATAGCCTAGCCTCTGAATCAGGAGAGTAATCAAAGGAATTTAAAATATAGCCGAGGTTATATTGCCCCTGTTGGTCTCCCTGCTCTGCAGCCATACGAAACCATTTTATAGCTTGCGAGAAATTAAATTTATCGTAATACAAATCACCTAATTTATTTTGCGCTGAAGCAAGACCTTGCTCAGCAGACTTGTGATACCAATAACCCGCTTGGTCTAAATCTTTTGACACCCCCCATCCATAAGCATATAGCACCCCTAGGTTGTATTGAGCATCCATGTGCCCTTGAACGGCAGATTTACGAAACCACTTAGAAGCCTCAACATAGTCTTCAGACACGCCCTCGCCATGAGCGTATAAATTGCCAAGAAAATATTGGGCTCTTGCATTCCCTTGCTCTGCATGAATTCTCCATAAATTGTTGGCTGTCGCATAATCCCCTTGTCCATATGCCGCTATTGCTTCCTTTAAAGGATCGTCAAATGCATTTAATGATAAAGAGAAAGTGGATGCTGTAACGAGTAACAAGACTCTTATGACTAGAATCATAAACACCTCTTTGCCATGCTTCGATGGTCATTCTTTAGATGACGGATAGCGGTTGCTTTGAGTTATACTCCGTTGTAATCAATTTTTATTGATTACAAATCTAATAATATCGTACCTAATAGTTTTTCAGATTTCCGTCTCTTACCGCACCTTCTTCAGCTATTCTGCGCCAAAGCTTTTATTCCCGGCAGCGACCGATCATCACATTCCCACAGAATGAAGCCATCAACGACGCCCTGCGCCGATTCATGCGGTTTGGCGTTGATCAATGACATCAGCGAGTCGTTCAGGATGGTCAAGGCTTCCGGCGCATAGGCGCTCACAAATCGCTGATACCGGCTCTCCCCTTCCCCGCATTGGTCTGGAATCCAGCGCTGCGGAAATGACCGGACGTTAAAGCCTCGTTTCGCCAATAATTCCACGACCGATGGCTTGCCGCTCTTCACCAGCCAATCGACTTTTTTTAGGGTATGCAATGAGCCGATCAGAACCAGAGTTGGCCTGTCGCTGGGCAATTTCGATAACCTTGACGCCATCCACTCGTCACGGTCGCTCGGGTTGTCCTGGTCGGCGTCGATCGCTACCACGTTCAAGCAAGGCGATCGCGTTCTCAGCGTCGCCAAATGCTTGATCAATGCCCGCAAGGGCAAATGATCGATCGAGGCCGGGATGTCGATATCGGAAACGGAAGCGCCTTGGTTCGTTGCGCGATCGAGCGCGGGTTGCTGGCTGTCGGCGATCTCCAGGGCGACGGTTAGGCATTGCCCGCGCTCGCCGGCAGAGTCCACCAGGTCCTCGACGAGCATGGCCGATTCGATGTGCTTGTGGGACTCGCCGATGAAGGTGATCGATCCAGCCTTCATGCTATCTAGGATGGGATCATTCGGGTTTGCCCAGAGCGGCAAGGACAAAAGAAGACAAAACAGCGCGGTCAAACGGTGCATGGTCGAGGCTCCTGCGGATGGCTATGATTTGATGGCTAACCTACAAGGTACGCCGCCAAATCAGTATAGCCTCCGCCCGGTCGATTGCCTGGGTTCAGGACTGCGTACCGGATTGATCCTGATAGTTGCGCTGGATGTCGGCGGGCACGTTCACGCCGGCAGCTTTTAGTTGGTGGGCTTTCTCGATCACTTCCAGCCGCCGAAAGTCCCTGTCAGCGCGCGACCGCCGGAAATTCGCGAATGCGCTCAGCAGCGCAACGATGGCCGTGACCACGGCGCCGATCAAGCCGCTGGTCAGCACCGCTTGAATCTTTTCGAGCCGCTGGATCTCATCCCGGAGTTGCACGCTTGCGGTTTCGCCTCGGGCGATCGCTTCCTTGAGCGAGCGGATTTGATCGGCCGCTTTCTCTCCCTGCGGCGAGGTTTCCACGATTTGGCGCCCGTGTTCAAGCTCTTCGTCGAGATGGCGGGCTATTTCAGCCTGGCCGGCGAGCGGCAACAAGCAGCAGGCGATTACAAGCAACATCAATGACCTTTGCATTATCATGCCTCCTCGTTTGGTAACTGACTTTCTGCCTAAACGGCGATTTCTGGTGATATGAATGAATATCATACCATCCCCAAACATCCTCCTATGCCGGACGGCATTTCCGCCGAAGTGTAGCAACTTGCTACACTTCGGCAAAGAACAGATACGATTTCGATAAAGACCAAGCACAAGACGATGCGTAAAAAATAAGACAGTTTTTTTAAAATTAACAATAGCTCTAAGAATTATTCATTAACTTTAAGAAAAATATGTTGTTTTTATGTATAAATGCGGGTTTTCATTGTTGAATGTATTCGTTATACTGGACACGGTAATAAAAAACATCGTACACAAATGACAAAAAAAACCTCTGTAATAGCCGTCGCCAACCATAAAGGCGGCTGCGGAAAAACCACCACCGTCGTCAATCTGTCGGCTGAACTGGCAAAAATGGGGCTTTCCGTGCTGGTGATCGATCTCGATCCGCAGGCCAACGCCAGCCTTCATATCGGAAAAAAGCATCCGAGCGAAGTCCCCATAACTTGCGCGGAGCTCCTGTTGTCCGAGGTCGAGAAACTTCCGCAAGCTATATACGAGGATACCAATATCGATGGCGTTTCGTTGATTTACGGTTCGTTGGCTCTCGGCAAGACCGAGGACGAACTCAAGGACGATGTGCCCCGCCCATCGGAAGAGTTGCGCGACAAAATAAAGCCTCTGCACGGCATTTATGACGTCATCCTGATCGATTGCCCGCCTAGCCTAAAGCTTTTAACGAGCAATGCCCTGGCCGCCTCCACGCATTTGATCATCCCGATCGAATCAGGCTCGCAGTACGGCATGTACGGGGTGACCGACCTGATGAAGTTGGTCGAGAAAATCAAGCGCATCAATCCCGAGCTGGACCTGATCGGGGCTCTGCTGGTCCGGCACGACGAAAGGCAGACGGTCTGTAAGCTGATTGAGGCCTCCGCGAAGGACCAGATCGGCAAGCTGATTGATGTCCGGATACCGACCAGCACCAAGGTCAACCAGTCCGCGATCGCGCAGATGAGCCTGCACGCCTTGGACAGAACGGCCAAAGTTTCGCGCGAATTCCGCAGCTTGGCGGAAATCATCGCTAAACAACTGGGGCTGAAAATCAAAGGAACGGTGCAGGCATGAGCAAAAACTTAAAAAAAATGCTGGAGCAAAAGCTCCAGGAGAACACTCAGCGGCATGCCTCGGCGGCTCAGGAAGCGGATTTCGAAGAAGGCAAGGAGCATATCTTCATTCCTGTCGACAAGATCGAGCCTAACCCGTATCAACCCCGCCGTATCTTTCCCCAGGACGAGCTCGACCAGCTGGCCCAATCGATCGCCGAAATCGGCTTGCTGGAGCCTATCCTGGTACGCAAGATCGATGACCGCTATCAAATCGCCGCCGGCGAGCGGCGTTGGCGGGCGCATAAGCAACTGAAAAAGCATACCATCGAGGCATTGGTAACCAGCATATCCGATAGCGACATGGCGGTCTTCGCTCTGGCCGAGAATGTCGACCGGGAGGATCTGAGCGATTATGAAATCGGTTTGGCGCTGAAACAGGTCGAAAATGCCTTCCCGACCAAGAAAAAACTGGCCGAATCGCTGGGCATGAATCGCGAGGATATGTACCGGTACTACGCTTACGACGACCTGCCCCAATTTATCATTGCCGATCTGAACGCCAATCCCAGATTGCTTTCGCGGTCGGCCGCGAGCGACATTAAGCGCCTTTTGAAGCAATGCGGTCATTTTCCGTCATTTAATGCTTATTTGGCTGAGGCTTGGGCGCTGTTATTGGAAAATGAATTGGATCAGACCAAAATCGCCGCTTTCGTCACGCGCAAACTGAAAGGCCATGAGGAAAAAGACAGCCACATTCAGAATTCGCGAAATCTGATTCGGGAGGGCAAAAAGGTGGGCAATATCGCATGGACCGAAAAGCACATCACCGTTAAGCTTAACGCGAAGGCGCTGAATGCCGATCAGGAACAGAAACTGAAGGATTTCCTGGAAAAACTGATCGAGGGAGAATTGGCTGAAGTGTAGCAAGTTGCTACACATATTCACCAAGCCTACGGCCAATTGCTGAAACCGGCGCAGTCCAATAAGGACAGCCGGTTTTTTTATGTGGTTCAAAAGCCCGCCGACGACATCCGGCCGCCTAAAGCCCCGCTCAGGGCAAAAGCGAACAGTGGGCGGGAACGCCTGGCTTTGAAAAACGATAACCTGGCCAGCGGGCAGTTGGGGGCTTTGGTGGGCGGGGGAGGCGGCGGGCATCAAAAGTCGTGCGGAACGCACACCTTATTGGGATTGCGCAGCGCAGGGATAGCAAGCTTCGGGTGAGGCCGACGATTGAGCGTAGCCAGTGAGCTTCGGGCGGCACTGGCAGGGAGGCCGGTGCCGTGCAGCCATGGAGGGCCACGCCAGGGCGCCTAAAGGGGCAGGGCGCAGAGCAATTCGTCCGCGCGTAGGGCAAAACAGGGAGGTTTTGCGGTCGCGCGGACGAGTTGCGGGTTAGCGGGGTGGCCGCGCCGGTGGTCGATCAAGAAAAACACTCAATTTAGCCTAACGTCATGCCAACGCCCTTGGCTCATACGATTCTCGATCAGTTTTTTATATTGATCTGGATGCGGAGGCTCTTTGCGCTGGTGTCGCTTCCGATTACAGAATAAGCATGCCGCAACGATATTGCTTCGTGTGGCCGTTCCCCCTTCTTTGTGGGCTTTGAGATGTTCGCCGGTACACTGGAAACGCTTAGCCTGGCCAAGCGTGATCTTGTGTTTTAATGCGAACTCATGGGGATTTTCCGCCCACATAGGTTGGCTGCAATAAAAACAGCGGCCGGATTGATGGGAAAATGCTATGGAACGAGGTGTAACGAGGGATTTTCGAGATTTTGCCATGAGAATTCCGTACATTGATGGTTACCCCTCATCTGTTCCATCGAACAATCAAAGGGAACCAGTCGGAGAATCTCACGTACTGGCACAGCAGGCGCCCCAATGGGGTTATAGCCAGACTTGATTATATAGCCTACGGTTCTGTTGAGGCAACTAACTCGATCATCAATTCTTGCTGGATAATTCTCTCCAGAGCATTTTAACGATCACTTCTGAGGCATCATCCGGCTGCGCAACGCCGCACGAAGCCAATAATTGACCCCCGGGCTCGTGCAGCCCAAAAGCGTTCCGGATCGCCATGCCAAGCCCGAAATGCAGGTCGATCAAGTCTTCCTCGCTCATGGCCGCGATGGTCGCTTTCTGCTCGTCGTCCAGTATTTCCATCAGCCGGTCTATGGCCTCGTCCATGGTTTCGGGCGGCTTGGCGTGTTGCTGGAAAAGGTCTGGCCAATTTTTGGTCAATTTAACTTAACTCCAAATAAGACAAAGCGTTAGAGCGGAATATGACACATTAAAGACAGAGTTATCCACAGATTTTGTGGGTAACCGTTTTGTCAATGAACTCTTTCACCAGTCCATCGATCTCGCCCTTTCCAGAACGTGCATTCTTGGCATTCCTCGTCATTTGGATAATCGATACCCTCTTGATGCGGACAACCAATAATCCGGTCGGTCATTACGACTGTTTTGGCGTCATGCTCTGCGATGAAAGATAACACCCCTTCCAGTATAAGGGCGTCATTTCTTACATCGAGCTCAGAGAACCAACTTTTTAGAGGGTAGGCTTCCTCATTTTCTCCGGCAACAATGCCGACCGTCACTTTCGTGGCTTTTTTATCCGTTGGTCCATAGTACGCAATCGTGGCGACAGGATAACCTCTAAAGCCTTTGCGGGCTTTGTTGGCTATTTTCTTTTTGTTGCGTTCAGATTTAAGACTCACTCAAATTTTCCTTTACCACATCTTCCGGACCCTTTTTTTCTCCTGCTCGATTTTCTGGCCGGTCAGCCGGTCCCATAAAAATATGCCGGACAACCGCTCGACCACGACGGTTGGTACCAGGAAAGATTCCAGCGGCTTGTTCGATACCTCATTGGGAAGAACGAACGACCACATATTCAGGCCGCCTTGTTTGTCCTCGGTCAGCACCGATTTGAAAAAGCTATGGGGAACGGGGAGGGTGACGCCGTTGTCATCACTGGCGCCGATTCGTGCGACCGGGGTGTCGAAGTCGAAGATTGGCCCGCTGATCACATAGGTCTCGTAAATGTCTTCCTTGGCGTCGAGTTTCCTGACCGCCGTTTCCAGCTCCTTCCAGATGCCGCGGTTGAATTGCGGCTTTTGCGGAGACATATTGGAGAGCAGGAAGGTCTCGCTGTTCTGGATGGCGACCTCGTTCTGGTCGGCGCTGGCGACCAGGTGGCCGCGGTCGAAGCCGGAACCTTCGTAATCCGCCAGGTCGGCCCGGAACATTTCCGGAATGCGGAAATCCGGCCGAAAGTTGTCGGCCCTTTCCAGCATCATCATGTCAGGATCGATGATCTCCAGCGCCCATTTCGCTTGCCGGAAATAGTACGAGTAGCCGAGCACGTAATGGCGGTTGAACAGGATGTGATCGGCCGCCGGCATGCCGTAGCGGGTTTCGGGTCGCAAGCTGGGGATGTTGATCATCGGTCGCCTCGCTGCCGCTTATGGGGACTTTGCTTAGAACGCATGTTAGCGCATCGGCGATTGGTTGTCATCAACGCATCATCATGCCGCTCATCAGCCCCATGAAGAGCGACGCCATGAGTCCCAGAATAAAAAGCGCCGGGATCGAGGCGATGACCCACTTCACCATAAAGAAAACCATCGACAGGAATGGCATTTGGATGTCGGTGACGACGACGCGCTGTTCTTCGCTCATGGTTTGTGTCCTCTTTGTGGGTTGCAAGTTATCGGTTTGGGTCGACGTGCATCTTAATTGCCCGTGCCGGCTTTGTCATTTTTTCGGATTTTTCAGCAACTATTTACCAAAATAGTAATTTTAGTGAATTAGGTTTCCCGGCCCCCGGCCGGAATTTCCCGATCAGGTTTCCAAACGCGGTATGGAGACGAGATGAGCAACCAAACCGAAACTTCCTTCGAGCAAGCCAGAAAAGATTTCCTTGGCTTCCTGAAATACACCAAGGGCCACGCCCACACGACCTGCTACAACTACAACTCCGATCTCGGCATTTGGCGCCGATGGCTCGACGACGCCAAGCTCGATTGGCGCAACTGCAAGCCGACCGATCTGGAAAATTTCGTCTCGCATTTGTCGCGCGAAGGGGTAGGGCCGCACGCGGTCGCTCGCAAAGTGTCCTGCCTCGCCACCTTTTATAAATGGGCGAAACGGAACAGCCTGGTCAACGACGATCCGGTGTACCAGGTTGAGAAACCCAAACGCCCGCGGCGTATGCCGGTCTGGCTCGAAGTCGAGGAGCAAAATGCGCTGCAAAAAGCCACGCGCAATCACGACGATATTCCGGACAATGTTTTCGGCCGCAGCCGCGAATCGGCATTGAAGGTCAGGCAGCGCTACGATCTACTGTTCGAGCTGATCCAGAAGTCAGGTTTGCGGATCAGCGAAGCTCTGGGCCTGAAAGTGAACCATATCCGCGTGGTCGATGGCGTGGCCAAATCGGTGCGGGTGATAGGGAAGGGCAACAAGGAACGGCAGGTTCCGCTACCGGAAGCGTTCGGCCGGGTGATGGCATTGTCGATCGCCGGCAAGACGCAGGACGAATATTTGTTCGCGAAGAAACCCGGCGCAAAACCGCCGGGTGCTCACGCGGTCCGCGCTTATTTGAAGAAGTTGATCGACAAGGCCGGCATTCAGAAGAAAGTCACGCCGCACAAGCTCCGGCACACTTACGCGACCCGATTGCTGGAAAAAGACGTACAATTGGTCGACATCCAGGCGCTACTGGGGCATGAGAGCATCGCGACGACCCAGATATACACCCATGCGGGTCAGGAGCGGCTATCTAAATTGGTGGCGGATATATAAGGAAAGGATTTTATGGCATTCGATACTGGGTTGCAGGCTGGAAACATTATAGATAACGATCAGCTTTGTTCGATTTTTCAATGTAGTGGACAAGGAGGCATGAGGCGATCCAATAAAACAAACACATTGGTTTTAGTCTCTAACCACGTCAAATCGATCTACGAGGATCGCTGGGATGATCAAGGCATCATGCATTACACCGGCATGGGATCAGAAGGTGATCAATCATTAGATTCTAGGCAAAACAAAACACTGGCCGAGTCCAAGAGAAATGGCGTCGGTGTATTTCTATTCGAAGTTTTCAAGCTTAAAGAATACACATACATTGGTCCCGTTGAACTTGCAGGTTCGCCTTATCAAGAACGACAGACCGACCAGAATGGCACTCTCCGGGATGTATGGGTATTCCCCTTAAAACAGCAGCTATCCGCCAATCCTCCTGTCTTTGCGCAGAAAACAATTCAAGAAAGCGAAGACAGAAAAAGCGATAGAGCCCGGAAATTATCTGACCACGAATTAAAAGACCGAGCCATCCTTACCCCTAATAAACCAGGAATTACCACTGTTCAATGTATACAATATTTACGTAATCCGTATGTGGCGGAATATGCGAAGCGGCGAGCTAAAGGATTGTGTCAGCTCTGCTCGCAACCGGCACCATTCACAGATAAAAACGGGGAACCATTTTTAGAGAATCACCACATCATCTGGCTATCCCGCGGCGGAGAAGACTCTATTCAAAACACCGTTGCACTTTGTCCTAACTGCCACAGAAAAATGCATGCTCTTGATCGTCCTGAAGATAAAGAAAGCTTGAGCAAGCTGGTGGCGGATATTTGAGACGGTCATGCATCGCATTTACCTGGAACGGCACGATCCGGACAAGAACCTACACCGGTTTTATCAGATGCACGTTGTGCCTGGGATATTCGGCGATTGGTCGCTTGTCAGGGGGTGGGGCAGGGTAGGGTCGCCTGGAACAGTGCGGAAAGAGTGGTTTGAGAAGAGCTAGGAAGAGGCTGCGGCCGCCGGCGAGAAGCTGAGCGATGCCAAACGGAAAAATGGTATCAGTTCAGAACCGGCCATTGTCCGAAAAATTAGGATTTTTCGGACAGCTTGCAGACTCCATAAAACGAGGGAACCCTTACGGTTGCCCTTGCTGACACTGGTCTCTTCTGAAAGCCGACGTTCCGGAATGATTGTTTACATGCACCACGAATCGCTGCTGCCGACCCGTTGCGGTCGGCTATACTTATGATCGATCCGTCAGGAATTGGACTCAGAACCGCCTTTCAGATACGGATGCTTAACCTCTATTTTAACCTCGGTTAAAAACAGGGGAATTACCAAACCGAACTTACAGTCGTTCAATAAAGCCACTTCGTACCAGTGATTTTATCAAGCCGGTATGATGACCATCTTGGAAAATTGTTATTCATACCCGCATTAAAACTAATCACTATGAGACAAATTCGCTACACTATTCACGATTTTAATATCCTCGATGCAGAGGCCAACCCAATTCCTGAGATTTATATCCGCGAACTATTGGACTCATCCAGTGCAGAATTTCATTTTTCAAAGCTGAATTCAAGGCAAAAAATAGACGTGATTGAGGCTTTGGGTATTGAAGAGCTAGCTGTCGTGTTACATAAGTGTTACCAGTACACAGGCAAGACCGGCAACGCCGAACAAGAAGCCGAGTTTACTTGGATGACGCTCCGAAATGAGCCCCAATAATTGGAAACCCCCAAAGCTTTTTATCAAGTAAAAGAGACATAAAGAAAATGGAAGCGTCAACAACCATTAGAAACGATGAAACGGGTAAGATAACATCTGAAGGCAAATTATGGAAAATTCAAAATCGCTAAATAGTTTAATGTCATTGATTTTAGGCAGGATACATATTGTCGCCATGAGGCCAAGGCAGATTGCATGATCACCCAAATCATTGAGCCATGGATCGGAGAGAACTACGAAAACCCAAGAATACTGCCATATCGGACTCTCATAGTCGGAGAGTCAAACTACACGGATAATCCGGACCAGTTTACCCCCCATATTGTCATCAACTGTGTGGGTGATGATCTTGCAGGCGATGATCCAAATGGTTTTGGAAGGTTCGCAACAAAGTTGCGTAGGATAATATTCGGTGTAGAACATGACATGGGGCCTGCGTGTTTCTGGCCCCATGTAGCGTTCTATAACTTTGTTCAGTGTCTCGTTGGCGATACCGCTCGGCAGCGGCCAACCCAAGAGATGTGGCGTGCCTCAGTTCCCGCATTTCGTCAAGTAATAGAAAAGCTCAATCCTGAGAGAATTCTGGTCTTGGGTCTGGAAAACTGGCGGAATTTACTCCAATCCGTTCCGCACCAAATGGTCTCTGAGTACCAGGCTAAGATTGAGTTGGGTCAAAAGGTAATACTCGCTGGCTACGTCTTTCATCCATCTTCGTCGTTGAAATACTCGGATTGGAATCCAATCGCACAGGAATTGCTTCTGAAAAAGTAAATGTCGGTTTCCTGCGTGGCTAAAACATCTCAATACGTTCACGGGCGTCGGCCTTGACGGGCCTAGCCCTTAACTAAAACGTTACAACAGGCAGCTTTAGCAGATTGACCAGTCGTTTATTTTCTCATTTTAATGGACCGGTTTTGGCCGGGTGTTGTCCGTCAGTCTGCTTGAGATAAACTCATAAGCGAATTATATTGAACGCTAACGTACGTTTTCGTCCCATTGGACTTCAAACCCCTTCAACCTCTGCAAAGAGTTAGAGAAACGAGAAAACGGACATCTTAGCCATCAAAGGTCATTTATGAGTAAATATCCAAAAGCCATCGCCCCGGCTATGGTAGGCGAATATCCGGCACTCGCTAAATCTGGAGCGGGTTACTTTTTCGATGAAGTCCTCGAATACAGAGTATGGTGCCACCCTACTTCTGACTTCGCAGAGGATTTTGATGAGGGTGATTATTACTATGCGTTTGAAACATATGAAGAGGCCTTATCGTGCGCTAAAGAAGCACCAGGTGCTGAAGAACCTCTTGCCTTAATTCGTCAGTGGGAATGGATCAATGAGCCGGAATCCGGAAAGTTTATCCATGAAAAGGGAGAGCGAATTGCTGAATGGCGAGTTGAGTGGCTTGAGCGAGGTCCACGTCGATCTGGAGAGATTGAAGCCTTCGTCAAGGCGAAGACCCCTGTGTAAAACTCTGGATTTGAACGGCGGGATTCAGAAATTAACCTTGACTGAATAAGGCAGACAGAACAGGGTTCGACCCTTTGCTGCCTGTTTTCCTAAGTCATCGCAAGTCTGCTCAACATCAGTATTATGAGAAAAATAATCTTGACGTTAGCCATAGGGTGCTCTCAATTAGCTCAAAGCGCTGTGGGAGTTACTGTTAAGCGTGATGTAATCGTTCCGGATGAAACGGCGGCGATTGCTATCGCCAAAACCGTTCTCGCCCCTATTTTTGGAAATGATTTCAATCAAAATCGTACTTGGCCGTATTTAGCCAAGACCCATACTTTTTATGCAAGCTCCCATAAAGATCGGTGGGTGGTCGAGGATGCCCCGCCGTCTCGCCTGAAATGGACTGAACCGGTCTTACGGGTGGAGATCGATAAGAAAGATGGATGCATTCTGAGCATCAGTGAATATTGAAATCTTGAGCCTACAAGAAATGCTTCCATCGTTTCATGATAGCTGCATTGCCTCGTATGAGGTCGATTGTGAGGCGCGAGTAATCACATTACGAATACGCTTAGAGGAAGAGTCTCACCTTGCGATTGTGTCCGGAAAATTTGGATTTTTCGGACAATTGTTTGCCTTCATAAAATCAAAGGCTTGCGTGTCCGGTAAATCTGTCCGAAAATGAGCGCATGAAAATAGGCTATGCGCGTGTCTCGACCGACGATCAAAACCCCGATTTGCAACTCGACGCTCTGAAAATGGCAGGGTGCCAAAAAATCTATGTCGATAAAGCGAGCGGTGCAAAACGGCAACGTCCTGAGTTGAACAAATGCCTTGCCGTGCTCGATGCCAATGATGTTTTGATCGTGTGGAAGCTCGACCGGCTCGGACGGTCGCTGCATGATCTCATCGGTTTCCTTGATGATCTGAAAGAGCGCAAGATTCAATTTCAATCGCTGACCGAATCCATCGACACCAAAACCCCGACCGGTCGGGCAATGTGGCAAATGATCGGAATATTGGCAGAACTGGAACGCTCTTTAATTCAGGAGCGCACCAAGGCGGGGAGGGCAGCGGCGCAAGCACGGGGAGTAAAAATGGGGCGGAAACCAAAATTGACACCGCAACAAATAAAACATGCCCGCAAGCTGATCGAAGAAGGGGAAAGCCCCGCGCATGTGGCGAAGCTACTCAACGTGGCACGGTCAACGCTTTATCTAAGCTTGCAAGAATAAAACGCATATGCCGGGAGGAAGAGGAGTGATTAAGGAAGCCGAGCCATGCTGACACCGGTCGCCTATCTCGAAGCACGAGATTCCAGCCGCAACATCCACCGCGCCTATTCGATCGCATACGGCCAAGACCTCTTCGGTAACTGGATCGTGGAAACCACTTACGGACGGATCGGCGGTAAAGGGCGAATCCTCGTGACTGTCGTCGACAATGAAGACGAAGCGCTCAAATACGTACAAAAATCCCTCAAACGCCGGCAATCCTCTCCAAAACGCATCGGCGTGGCCTATAAAATCCGTACCCTACGGGATTCAGATCAATGACCGAGCCCTCTAGACGCTGCACAGGCAGAATTACAAGACCATGATCTCCTCAAACAATCCTCCATCGGTTGCCCCAGGAGCTGGCTCCGCTTTTTAGCGATATCGCCGCCATTATCGAGCAATCTAGGCAGCAGACAATTGGCCGTGAACTTACGAGCTCGGATTAAGGAGTGTCTTTGGTTATTAGGCTTTAATGCGTCGATGCCGATGCTAATACATTACATATGAGTTGCTCGCCTGAGTTCCATGCAGCTCTCCAGAAAATCAATAATTCCAGGAGAACAATACTTAAATAAAATGCCCAGTTGACATCAGGTTTGAAGTACAGCCCAGCAATAATAAATGCTCCGAGGAATAGATAAACTAATGATGTCAGATCTCTGAACATTAACCACATGCGATGCGCATGGGAAACCGCGGGGACTTTTTCGTGTTTCTTGAATATTCGATACCAAACCTTGTTTTCAATTTCTGGTGTTAAAGACCATTGATCTTGCAACTCAGGAAATTCTGTTTTTAATCGATCATAATCCACTCGCATATCGCGTTGAGCATAGATTGAAAATGCTCGGTGACCGGGGGCTGCATAGGGCCATCGTAAATAAACCAGTGCATCTTTAACCTGTCTTGGAAGCATCAGGCCCAATGCTCCGATGGTCGCTGTCGACCCTGCTGCGGCTAGTCCGGAAAGTTTCCAGTTGGTCAGAAATGAAGCAACGGTTTGAGTATCTATTTCGACTCCCTGCGAGAAGAAATATATTAGCCCGGTGTTAACCAACGTAACGGGCACGATACTTGGCATATTGAGCGTTTTTAATGATGGCATTCGATATTCTCCTATGGATTTGTGACTGGACCCGGTACTGCTATCAACCCTTGTGGCCGATAAATTAAACAGACGCTTGGAACGTTGCCTCGCTCTCTCGTCAGTTCCGCCAATGTGCTTCGGTCTTTGCCGGATGCGGCACCGCCATTCGGATGGCTATGCCAAGTCCCCAAATAGGTGAGCGTATGGCTCGTAGTCTTTTCAATGGCACCAATTTGTTTTTTTAGGCCTTGAATACCAAGCACGAATTCGTCAGTTCGAAATTCACTATCCGTAGGAGGCGGAATAAGGCCGGTGACGTAAATAATTCGTCTCCCCCAATTGATGTGTCCGATTAAGACGCCTCCGGTTTCCAACGGTCTGCGCTGCTCAGCCTCCATGCGCATCTGATCTTTTAAGGCAACAGGAATTCTTAGCTCCCATTTTGATTTGTCACCAATATAGAGAATTTCGATTTTGGTCGTAGGTTGGCGCAGCCAGTTCACTCCTAGACCATCTTCCGTAAGCAATCCAACCAGAAGTTCTCCGGCTTTTGGAATGCCGTTGTCGAGTAGCTGTGATGTTCGTTCAGAAATACCGGCTGAGAACAACGATATTTTTGCGTCAGACATTTTCATCGAGAACGATGCGCAGCCTTGGCCGGTGTTTATGCGATCAAAATTAGTGGCTTGATATAACGCGGTTCCAATCGGGCTGGAATCCCAGCCTAGTTGATAAAGTTGGGCAACCAAATCATCGATTCTTGGATTACGATCTTTTCCTTCCAGGCCGAAAAATCCAACTTTTCCGCGACCATACAATGCAACTTGCAGCAGTGGTGCACCAAAATACTTTGAGCTAGTCATGCAAAGAGCATCTTGGACAGAGCTAGAAGCCGTCGCATCGATAATTAGCCCGTTACATTTTGCAAATAGATCAGGCTTGGTTTGCAATTGGGATATAACATCTTCGGTGGAATGATTGATTTTAGTAACTTTGGCTCCAACTTGCGTTAGCAGGTCTGCAGTTAACCAAACCTTGGGCAGCATGAATTCGGCGGCTACAGAATTCGCCGCAGCGTGCCTTGCCGTATTATGCGGTGAAAAACAATCTTTATCATAAAGCCTAAAGGGACCATGCCCAGAGCGAGCAAGATGCATAGCAATTTTTGAGCCCAGACTGCCACAGCCTATCATGGCAATTTCCTTGTGGCGGTCTGCTTCATTGAAATTACGATCAGACGTTTCGGCTAGTAACTGTTGGCTCACTCTCTGAATCAGCACTAATGGGAATACCGATGTTCGAGTCAATTGTAATCGGTGGTTTTTGTCCGAAGTAAAAGTAATTCCATAGGGTATGATTTCGATATCATTGGCTTCACCGATCAGATTACAGGGGCGTTTCACAGCAAATAGGACTGCAACCTCAAGTGTTTGCTCTATCAAAGGTAGGGCAATGTTTTCGATAATCTCCTTCAGGCGAATTTCCAATCCAGTTCGACAGCCATAGCTTTCGGCTCTGATCAATAATTGTTCAAGGCAATCGACATCATCCGGCTGGTAAACATCAATCGTTTTCTTGGTACCGCCTGAAATAACCATTGCCAATGAAAAATTGCTTCTAAACGGTGAGTGCTCATTGTTTCCTATCCTAAACTTTCGAATGGCTTCACCGATGTTGGCGTATAAGGTATTTTCATCAATGATCCGACCCGAATGTCCGACGATGGACTGCCAATGTTCATACCTAAGATACTGACTTATAGGGTTCTTCGCGTTGACTATGCGCTCACGAATGATGGAGATATCGCCAACAATGGTTCCATCTACGCTATCCCTTCGAATGGGCTCCCACCCCTGGCCAGAGCTATCAAGCAACTCGCCAGTCGCGGCCTTGCGTAACCAATCAGCGAGTTGGTTGATAATGCCATTTATCCAATCTGGCTCATGCAATAAGTCGTCAAGTTTGCCTTCATAAATGCAAGGCGAGACCAATTCCCCTGGTCTGCCAGGATTGATATGCGGATGAGCGCGATTGAAATCGGCGCGTAAAAAAAGCCTGGGTGCATGGGCGGGAAAAGATGTTGGAAATACAATTCTTACCCACTCCATTGCCTTGACACCTGCTGCTGTTATCCCTTTATCCCTTGCATCGCGAGGCAATGGAACTTCCATGTTGATTTCGATTATCCAATTACCGTGCTTGTCCTTACTGGGTTTGGTGACTACCTCGTTGACAGAAGGATGAACTAAGATTTGGTCAATCGCTGCATTCACAGCGATTGGTAGTTCCTGTGACAGAAATCCCATGCGATCAACCGTGTGGCTTGGGGGTTGCGCTTGAGGCAAGACCGGCGCCTAAGGTAATGTTGCTTGCCCGTTTGGGGCTTTTTTGCGGTCCTCCAGATGTTAGAGAGATCCGAATGACCTCTTGGTCTTTGGTGCCTGTGCAGACAAATTCACCGCTGACATTAGCCGCGATCGCTTCGTATTCTTTTTTGGCACCCCAGCACGGTGGATCGTTATCGTCGTCTTTGATGGCGTTGCTGCTGGCGATAAGTTGGGCGTAGCGTTCTGCTTGAGACAACGCCGATTTCGCATCTTCGTCCACTTTAGGGTTTTTGGTGCGACTCCAGCTGTCTTCCGACAAACTGTGCCAGGAACAATGATGCGGCGTTAATAAGATGTCGTAACGTAAACAGTCCGGGGCGTATTGGTGTTTGCACCATAGTTCGCGCCAGATTGCGACTTCCGCATCGCCTCCACACAAAAAACGGTTGGTTTTAGGGCCAAAAGGCTGTGCTGCAATTTTAAATTGCAAGATGACGCTTGAGTGATTCTTGGATAGTCGATCTTCGTCTTCTACATCCTTAGACTGCAACGGGCCGAGTACATACACTTCGACCATTTGAGTTTCCTGCTCATTAATCTTGGTGAAGGTTTGATCAACCTCAGTCAAGATTGCTTCCAAGCCATCGGTTTTGCCGTTTTCATCCTTGCCGATAATGCGGATGCGATCACCAGCTTCGCCGATTTTTTGGGTCTCTTTGTACAAGTTGGAGGACCGTAAGGATTCCTTCGTAAATGAGTAACATCTTAATCAGGTATGCTTCATTTTAATAGAATGCAGACCGATGTTTTACACATTCTAAAGGAAGGGAACGGCCAAAAGAAGACTTTGATACTTTGATTCCGAGTGACGGCAATGGACTATGTAGCGGCCTTTAAATTTTTTCTCCGCTTTACTCCTAAACGCTATTTACATGGTGTCGCCGAATAGCAGTAGCCAAATTTTAGCCCGTTAAGTCTATTGCCGATGGCTTATTTTCCAGTCAAGCATCTTGCGTATGGATGCTGTACGGATTCCCCCCTGAACGGCTTTGGCTCCTTTAATCTTCTATGTGCGAAGTTCTTTGATAGCCGAAGAAATGACGCGACCTGAAGAGCGTATCAGCAGCAACACCAAACCGATCGCCACCACAATGTCGGGCCAACCGGAACCAGTCAACCAAACGGCGCCCGCTGCGACGAAAACCGATAGATTGGCCGCAATGTCGTTGCGCGAGCACTCCCAGACCGAACTCATATTGACATCTTCGTGACGATGCCGCCAAAGCAGGAAAAGACACAGACCGTTGGCAATCAAACCGAGTAGACTGAAGCCTCCCATCACTTCGAAGATAGGCATCGTCGGAACATAGAACTTGTAACCAATCTGGGCGATGACGGTGATCGAAGCCAGCCCAATGAGCGCACCCTTGAACAAGGCGACCTTGGCCTTGACGGTAGCATCTTTCGTCACCGCATAAAGGCTTAGGGCGTAGGTCAACGCATCGCCCAGATTGTCGAGGCTGTCCGCCAACAGGGATGTCGACTTGCCGTACACCGCGGCGCCGGCGATGACGAAGAACATCGCCGCATTGATGGCAAGGACGATTTGCAAGGTGCCGCGCTGACGTTCGCGCATGCGGTCTAAAGAACAATGATTATCGCAACAACCGGCCATGGATTTCTCGCTAATAATTTAACAGATAGGTTTGAACTCTCGGTAAAACGACCTTTATTACTTACGGGGCGTTATGTAATTTTACGTATTTTCCAAACGTTTGAAATTGGCTAAACAGCATTGGCCCGAAGGATTTCTGATTTCACAGGCACATTCGCCGGATTGGGTTCGTTGAATGACGAAGTTTTTGATCGACTCTCCCTGACTAGTCGTAATCGCAGATAAGTACTCTTCCGCATCGATATCGAAACAATAACATAGCTTGCCATTTTGAATCGCCTGGAAGGTTCTTAATTGTTGTTTGAGAATAATGTCGCCCGCGATGGAAAAGTAGGCGATCGGGCATTGTATCGATGGACAGAAATAATAGTTATCGGGTGCTATCAGTTGATTTTCCGGGAATCGGACCTGATGGTAAAGCGTCGCCATGCCGACTTTTATGCATGTTGAACCACACTCGGGACAAGCTTGTTTTGTTTTTACAGAGGTTTTCGAACAACAATCGGACATGGATAGATAGTTACTTGCGACAGTTATTGACGGACAATGCGCGCGGTCGCTGGATAACCGGCATCGCTGCTTGCCTTGATTAAAGCCTGAAGATCGGTTTGCTGAGGATCGAAACCGACTTCCGCCGTTTTCGAATCGAAGTCGATTGTGACGCGTTGTACGCCTTCGACGTTCTGCAAGGCCTTTTTGATGGTGAACCTGCACAGCGGGCAAGTCATGTTATGGATGTCCAGCGTCACCACTTGCGTAGCGTTTTGATGTTCAACGGCTACGCCGGCATGAAGGATAGGCACGAACAGAACGATTAATGACATACTCAACATCAACCAACAGGTTTTCATCGTCATAGTGATTTATCTCAGAACAATAATAATGGTGCAAACCAAGGAAACGCCAGCAGCAATAGAATCAGGGTGGAGCCGATCCAAAAAATGATACGTTGTCGACGCCGAACATCGGAATGACCGCAGACATGGCCCTCATTACAGCGAGAAGGGAGCCAATAGAGCCGCCGAAAACCTAGGATGATAAAAGCCAATGCCAGGGTGACAAAGAAAGGGCGAGTCGATTCCAATGACGTCAGCGTGCTCATCCAGGCGCCGCCAATACCCAAAGAGACCAGCAAAAGTGGGCCGACACAGCAGGCCGAAGCACCGATCGCGGCCAATCCGGCACCTATGCCCAGCCAAACGGAATGTTTATTGGACTTTTCAGGATTTGTTTGCATGGAGACTCGTCCTAACTGAACGTTGGCCGGCAGTCTAAACCCTGTTCTCAAGAACAGGGTCAAGCGGGAAGCGATCTTTTCTAATCGGGACTTACCGTATCGTCATCGTTAAACGCGTCAAGAATGGCGCATTGCTCCTTTGCACTTGTCTGACGACAGCTATCGACCAGCTTTTCCAGTGTCTGCTTGAGCGTCATCAACGCGTTGATTTGTTGGTCGATTTGCCGACATTTTTGCTCGGCGAGCTGTCGTACACCGGCACACTGTTTGCCATCGAGCGACAGCAGAGCAGCAATTTCTTTTAACGTAAAACCGGCCTGCTGGGCTCGTTTGATAAACCGAATCTTGGAAACAGCCCCGGCCTGATAATGGCGATAGCCATTGATCGGCTTCTCTGGTTCGTCTAACAACCCGATACGTTGATAGTGACGAATGGTTTCTATCGTGACGCCGCTTTGCTTGGCCAGTTTACCGATGGTCAGTTTCATTCGCTTTTTATGAAATCTCTGATTGTGATAATCAATCGTTGTGCAGCCGTTGAGAATAACAAAGATTCAGTCGCGGTTGTTGGATAAATCGGCGATAGTCGATTCGAAAGGGCTTCATCTTATCGGAATTTCCAACTCTTCCAATAAGAATAAAGTGCCGGAAAAACGATCAACGCGACGATCAGCGTC
>Ga0208630_100095_pt1 | contig 28656 bp, 21 predicted proteins | sample LakWasMet32_HOW6_2_FD_183874 | JGI IMG/M metagenome (GOLD analysis project Ga0208630, IMG submission 183874) | Freshwater sediment methanotrophic microbial communities from Lake Washington under simulated oxygen tension - Sediment Metagenome... | ecosystem: Environmental > Aquatic > Freshwater >... | reverse complement strand
GGATTAGAGATTTGATAGGCATAAGCACTTACACCATATTGGTCAAATTGAGTGGTTAGTCTTAGAGGAGTTAAGACTAACCATCTGAGTTTAGAAACTACACTTCAATCATTTTAAAGTGCAATTCGCGACACGAGCACTAGGCACATCCGCTAAGACAGTACGAATACTGCAATAAGCGGAGGTAACGATGTTATCGTGCAGCGAGTGCACTCTACGCCGCTGGATTTTGTGAGCGAACGCGAATGTGTAATTCACGCAACTGCTTCTCATCCACTTCGTTCGGTGCATTGGTCATCAAGCACTGTGCACGTTGTGTTTTCGGGAATGCGATGACATCACGAATAGATTCTGCACCTGCCATCAATGTGACCAAACGGTCTAAACCGAATGCCAAACCACCGTGCGGAGGCGCACCGTATTGCAATGCGTCTAACAAGAAACCAAACTTCTCTTGCGCTTCTTCACGGCTTATTTTTAGAGCATCGAACACTTTAGATTGCACTTCTTGCTGATGGATACGCACAGAACCGCCACCTACTTCCCATCCGTTCAATACCATGTCATAAGCTTTTGATAAACACGCACCTGGGTTAGTGGCTAACAAGTCTTCGTGACCGTCTTTTGGTGCAGTGAACGGATGGTGTAATGCCACCCAACGATCAGCTTCTTCATCATGTTCGAACATTGGGAAATCAACTACCCACAATGGCGCCCATGCGCGGCCATCTACATGGCCTTTATCGTGACCAACTTTAAGGCGCAACGCACCTAAAGCTTCATTCACTACTTTAGTTTTATCTGCACCAAAGAACACGATATCGCCATTTTGTGCGCCAGTGCGGTCAATAATCGCTTGTAACGCTGTGACATGAATATTTTTAACAATCGGGCTTTGCAAGCCTTCTTCGTTCAATTTAGTGATGTCGTTAATCTTGATGTAAGCCAAACCTTTAGCACCGTAGATTTTTACGAACTCTGTGTAGGCATCAATTTCAGAACGGCTAATTGCCGCGCCGTTAGGCACGCGTAAGGCTGCCACACGCCCACCTGCCATATTGGCAGCACCCGCAAATACTTTAAAATCTACATCTTTCATCACATCTGAAAGCTCAGTGATTTCTAAGGTCACGCGCATATCTGGCTTATCTGAACCGTAGCGGCTCATTGCTTCAGCAAATGGCATACGTGGGAATTGAGCTGGTAACTCTACGTTTTGGACTTTTTTCAGCATTTGGCGAATCATTTCTTCCACCAAATCCATAATATCGTTTTCTTCCATAAACGATGTTTCAATATCCACTTGTGTGAATTCTGGCTGACGATCAGCACGCAAGTCTTCATCACGGAAACATTTAGTAATTTGGAAGTAGCGGTCAAAGCCAGACACCATCAACAATTGTTTAAACAATTGTGGTGATTGTGGCAGCGCAAAGAACTGACCATGATGCACACGGCTAGGTACTAGGTAATCACGCGCGCCTTCTGGTGTGCTACGTGTCAGCATTGGTGTTTCAACTTCAATGAAGCCGTTCACATCCAAGTAGTCACGCAAGGTTTTTGCCACGCGATAACGCAACATCATGTTTTTTTGCATCGCAGGGCGGCGCAAATCAATATAGCGGTGCTCTAAACGCACGGTTTCAGTCAGGTTTTCATCATCCAACATGAACGGTGGCGTGAGTGATGGGTTTAATACCTCAATCTCAGTCGCTAGCATTTCCACTTCACCCGTAGGTAAGTTTGGGTTAACTGTGCCTTCTGGGCGCGCACGCACTTTACACACCACTTTTAGCACAAACTCACTGCGTACAGTTTCCGCAATCGCAAATGCGTCTTTGGTATCAGGGTCAATCACGATTTGCGCCAAACCTTCACGGTCACGCAAATCAATAAAAATAACACCACCGTGGTCACGGCGACGATGCGCCCAACCACATAATGTGACAGTTTGACCAATGTGTTCGCGGTTTAAATGGCCGCAGTAATGTGTACGCATCATAATTTAATTGTTTGGATATTGAGTTAAAAGTTTTGGAATCTTGTTTACAGGCGCAACCACACCCATAGAAATAATATACTTCAGTGCTTCATCTACCGTCATTTCGAGCGCTATCACGTCGGCTTTAGGCATCATCAAAAAATAACCGCCCGTCGGGTTTGGTGTGGTTGGCACAAACACGCTAACGTAATCGCCTTGCAGATGATTCGCCACATCGCCGCCTGGTGTGCCCGTCACAAAAGCAATTGTCCACGCACCCTCTCGCGGAAACTGCACTAGTACAGCCTGGCGAAACGCATTACCAGAATCTGAAAATAAAGTATCAGACACCTGCTTGACGCTAGAGTAAATAGACTTCACCACTGGTAGGTGATTAAGCAGTTTTTCCCAGAGAATGATGAGCTGCATGCCAAAAAAGTTGGTCGCAATCAACCCTGTGGTCAACACGATCAGCACCGTTAAAATGGCACCAATGCCCGGAATATCTCGACCTAAAAAGGTATGTGGATGCCAAGCTTCTGGTAACAGTAACAGGCTTTGATCCATCACACCGATGAATGACTTTAGCACCCAAATGGTAATCACCAATGGTACTAATACTAACAAGCCTGTAATAAAGTATTTTTTCATGAGCGTTGAGTCATTCAACCGCGCCTAGTGGCACGCACAACCCGTAGCGCAAGCAGCTGGTGCAGCGCTTGACTCACTAGCCGATTCAGAGGTAGCTGAGTCCGCTGATTTAGCTGTCTTGCTCGCACCACCTTTGAAGTCAGTCGCATACCAGCCACTGCCAGTTAACTGAAAACTCGGTGCAGACACTTGCTTAGCAAAAGTCTCTTTAGCGCACTGTGGGCAAGCTTCTACACTTGCAGCACTCACTTTGCGCATCACCTCTGCTTTGTGTCCGCAGCTACTACATTGATAATCGTAAATAGGCATATAAAATCACCTCTCTCAATACGTTAAATAACCCGCGATTATACCTGAATCTGTCTCAATTTTATTGAGGCCAAACCACCCAGATTTAACCAATCAAGCAGATGAACATTTACTCATCCGCATCGTCATCTTGCTGATTTCTAAGGCGACGAGCCTTCACACTTTCAGCGAGCATATCCAGTAAGGGCAATGTCTCTTCCCATCCCAAGCAAGCATCAGTAATCGACTGTCCATAAGTCAATTCGCAACCTGGCGCATGGTCCTGACGCCCAGCATGTAGATGCGATTCAATCATTAAGCCCATGATACGGTCATCGCCAGCATTTAACTGCTCGGCTACGTTTGCCGCCACTTGTGCTTGCAACTGATATTGGCGCTGACTGTTAGCATGTGAGCAATCAATCATTACTTTGGCATTTAGGCCCGACTGCGCCAACTCAACCGCGGCAGCGTCTACGCTTGCTGCATCATAATTAGGCGTTTTACCACCGCGCAAAATCACATGACAGTCTTCATTACCTGTCGTAGAAATAATGGCTGAACGGCCTTCTTTAGTCACAGATAAAAAGTGATGAGGACTTGCGGCAGCTTTAATTGCATCGACAGCAATACGAATATTGCCATCTGTGCCATTTTTAAAACCAACCGGGCAAGATAAGCCAGACGCTAACTCACGATGAATCTGCGACTCAGTCGTGCGCGCACCGATCGCACCCCAACTCACTAAGTCTGCCGTATATTGTGGCGTAATCGTATCTAAGAACTCAGTCGCTGCTGGCAAACCCAACTCATTCACTTCCAGCAAAAAGCGTCTAGCCAGCTCTAACCCGGCATTGATATTGAAGCTACCATCCAAATGCGGATCGTTAATTAAGCCTTTCCAACCAACAGTGGTGCGTGGCTTTTCAAAATACACACGCATCACAATTAACAACTCATTAATATGTTTGTGATATTGCGTTAACAGGCGCTTTGCGTATTCAATCCCTGCATCATAATCATGAATAGAACACGGCCCAATCACCACTAACAGACGGTCATTTGCACTATGTAAGATACGATGAATATCCGTACGTGTTTTAACGATTCTATCTGTCGTGGCTGTACTGGGCTCAAGTTTATCCAACAGCACAGACGGTAGCGTCAGCTCTTTGATTTCGATGATGCGCACATCATCAGTAATAATTTTTTGGATAGGGCTCATTTAGATAACTCATTTGCTGCAACAAGATTTGGTGCAACAAGATTTGGTGCAACAAAAATCAAAAATCAAAAACAACAAAGCCCGTATATCGCGGGCTTATCAACAGTAAAACGATTGAGGCAGCTGCCGATCAAGGCGCTCGCCAAACTTTATCAGCCATTTAGCGCCACTACTAAACTAGCTAAATAGCCGATCCAACACAAGCATCTGGCAAAAATAAAAAATTCATATGCACTACTTAACAATCAATAGGCACTGATGAATATTGAGCAAAATTTTAAACAATTTTTTGCTTTTTTGTCTTTAAAACCAATCGTCTTGTGCAATTTTAACACTTTAAAGCTCAGTTGATACAACTTAGTGGTATTTACGGTATTTTCTGAAGACAAAGTCTTGGAGATTGAAAATGTGACGACAGTAACGTTGACGTTACAGCGTTGCTCTGTTTTACATCGCTGTTAGGCATCACTCAGGCGCAATCAACTTGAGCCCAGCAAAACTCAAGTGAAGCAAATCAAGCTCCACCAATCAAGTACAGCAAAATGACGAGCGTTAAAGCAAGCGCTCAAATACATCAACAGGTAAAGGTTTGCTGAACAAATAGCCTTGATAATGCACGCAGCCGCTATCTAACAGTATGCCTTGCTGCACTTGGGTTTCAACCCCTTCTGCAATCACATTTAAGTTTAAAGTATGTGCCATCGCAATAATGGTGCGTACAATCGCTTGGTCGCTCCCCTTGCCTGCAATATCTTGTACAAATGAACGGTCTATCTTCAGTTGATACAGCGGCAACAGCCTGAGATATTGAAGCGACGAATACCCAGTACCAAAGTCATCAAGCGAGAATCTAACACCAACATCTTTTAATGCATTCATGATTGCGATGGTATCTTCAACATGATCCAAAAGCGCGCTTTCAGTCAACTCCAGTTTTAGCAACATTGGGTTTACTGCATGACGTGAGACTGCCGCCTTAATTTGCTGAACAAAATCCACCTGATGAAACTGCTTAGCACTCACATTTACTGAAAGTGTCAAGTTACGTGCTTTTTCATCAGTTTCCCAACATTTAAGTTGTGCGCAAGCTGCATCAATCACCCACTCGCCGATGGCCAAAATCATCCCAGTTTCCTCAGCAACCGGGATAAATTCATTCGGCGGAATCAATCCCCGCTCTGGATGTATCCAACGAATTAATGCCTCTGCACCTACTGGTCGATCAGCAACATCTACCTGCATTTGATAAAACAGTTGGAATTCATTTTTATCCAGCGCTTTGCGTAGTTCATGCTCCATATCAACGCGCGCCTGAATACCTTCCTGCATTTTTGGGTCAAAAAAGCTCAGCGCATTTCGTCCCAGCTTCTTGGCCTGATACATAGCAATATCTGCCTGCTTCAACAATTCATCAGATTTCAGGTTATTTTTACCAAATAACGTGATACCTATGCTGGAAGTGATATGGTATTCATACCCTTTAAACTGATATGGCTGAATAAACTTCCCAATGATCTTTTCACCTATTGTCTCAGCTTGAGTGGCAGCTTCAACGTCATGCTCACTTAGGGCCTCAAGAATTACAACAAACTCATCCCCTCCTAGGCGAGCAACGGTATCACCCTCTCTCACACAAGCCGTTAGACGTTCTGCAACCTGTTGCAATAATAAGTCGCCCACATCATGCCCTAGGGTATCATTTAGTGTTTTAAAATGGTCGAGATCTAAAAACAGCAATGCGCCGTTTCGTACGCTTCGCGCAGCAGAAGCCAACGCTTGATTTAAACGATCTAACAATAACCGCCTGTTAGGGAGGTTGGTCAGCGTGTCATAAAGTGCTAAATAATTACTTTTATCTTCTGCGGCCTTACGCTGGGTAATGTCAGTGCGAATAGAGATATAGCTTTGCGGCTTACCATCTTCACCAATAAAAGGTGCGATGGTTGTGTCTACCCAGTACAAATGACCATCTTTAGCACGGTTGCATACTTCATCATGCCAAACTTGGCCATTTGCCACTACCCGATACATCTCTTTAAAATAGCCCTTAGGGTGATAGCCTGAATTGAGGATTGCATGGTCTTGACCGATGAGCTCCTCTACAGAGTAACCGCTAATCTCACTGAACTTATCATTAGCGTAAGTAATGTGTCCTTTGACGTCGGTCACCGCAACTATTGCGTGCTTATCTAATGCATATTTCTGATACTTTAATTCTTCAAGCGACTGTTTAGCGAGCGTTTCACTGAGCAACAAAGCATCTTGTGCCTGCCTTAAATCTGTGACGTCGTAAAACCAACCCAACATGGCAGGACTGCCTTCGTAGTGTACCGGCCGATAAGAGGCGATTACCCATACAGGGCCTTTATTCTCAACAATTAATTGAATCAATTTATCATTAACAGAATGACCGCTATTAACCTGCGCTAAAAGTGCTTCGTACTGTAGCGGGTCAGCATAATAAAGCTTAGGATTTCGTCCCATCACAGTGTCTGGAGAGCAATTAATCAACTCGGTATAACGCTTATTCGCAAACAGAACCTTATCTCCTGTGGAAGTAGCGATACGGACAGCAATTGGACTGGTCTCCAACATTTGAATAACGCGCTCTTTACTCTCCCGGTCTGCATTAGCAGCTAGCCTTTTATCGGTTTCATCACGAATAACACAGACCAGCTCAGCAGGATCTCCCTGCTCGCCATAAATCAAATGCCGACGATCCGATACCCAACGAACAGATCCATCTGTTAGCACAATACGATATTCAATCTCGACTCTTCCTATGCCAAAAACAGAACTCATCGCTAGCCGAGCTTTAACACGATCATCAATATGAATCAGGTTCATCCACGAGCCGTCATCCTCAATCAAATCCTGTTGAGACAAACCACAAAGCTTTACTATCGCTGCATTCACATGGTTTATTTTAAAATCTGGCGCACTAGCTGTCCAAATGACTTCTTCTACTGAGTTAAGAATATTAGTCAGGTAACTCTCGGTTTTACGCATCAGCGCTTCAGTATAATGACGGCCAGTCACATCTTGCACAGTACCCCGAGAGTAGACAGGATTACCTTCAGCATCATAATCTGAAGTGCCTCGCTCATGTACCCACTTAATTGAACCGTCGGCTAAAAGTAATCGGTGTGTAATATCATAGGACTCATGGTTAGCCACCGATGCTTTAAACACACAATCCACCTCATCACGATCCAACGGATGCACGACACTTAAAAACGCTTCGTAGTTGGCAGAAAACTGATGCTCATCAATCTCAAAGAGATGGAAAATCTCATCGCTCCAGACCAAGTCTCCTGTCTGCCAATCCAATGACCAACTCCCAACTTGGGCAATGTGTTGCGCTTCTACCAAAAGCTTTTTATTCAACCGTAAATTTTGTTCAGCGAGGGTACGCTCTACATCGTGTGAGTGAAGTAAATCTTGCATTTTCGCCAACTCAGCAATGACACTTTTACTCTGTTCCGATGTGATTTTTATTGGCATAGAGAAATCACCGCCACCAATTCTGGAAATATGCTGATGAACCTCATCCGCACTGGCACCCAATGTTGAGCGTAGAGCTCGGTAAGCTCGCCACATAAAAAATATGGCCCACAACGAAACAAAGACAAATATAGCGCGAAAAATAGACGATACCGTTTTAGCATGATTCACCGCATTTAAGGTACGACGATCCATCATTAAGAAAGTCTCATTAATCGGCTTCATAATTTCAGACTTTGCCTGATGATATTGATTAACCAGCAGCATTTGAGCTGCTTTTAATCTATTCGCATCGATATCTGTCGTCGCTGACTCTACAAGACGCATTGCCTCAAACTCCAGCGCGGTTAACTCATCTGAGTGCTTTTTGGCTGAAGCAAGCTTATCTAACTCTTCCTTCGTAAAACCAGCCGCACGCATCATCTCCAAAAGGGCAACCCCTTTCCCATCTTGAGAGGGCGCTGGTAGCTTACCTACAATCACCATATCCCAGTATGAGTTAAAGTAGCCATCAGGAAGAGGGATATCGCCATTACGAATATCTAAAATATTCTGAAAGTAAACTTTATATCGCTCATCACCCGTTAAGACATATGAGCGAACCATCCTAGTAAGGTCATCCGAAGTCTGCCTCAACTGACCGACTAACTGATAAGAAACATAACGCGCCTCGTAGGCATCATCCAACTGCTTTTCGGTATAAACATAGTAGCCAAAAACGGAGAATACAGAGGTCAGCACCAACACCGACATCCATGTCCTTTGATGGAGAGTAGCTAAGATTTTTTTGAAATCGAATTTCAAAATATTACCTAAAGAGGCTTAATGCCAAGGCAGATAGAATAAAAACTTGCAAAGACAGGGCAACTAAAAGTTGCTGATGCTGAGCATGCGTATTGATGACTTCATGAAGCGCGCGGTACATAAAAACAGCCCCTTATAAGGAATTCTTGTTTTATCATTGATTGAAACAATAACAAAACCCTTGGAGGCGGCTTCGAGACCCCACTCACCTAGCATGCTACTTTGATAACTCTGCTTTGAACATCCGTTCAAACGATGTACCTAATTTAACAAACTTACTTACGTTTATCAATAAAAACTTCAGGGCTATTGATACATTAAAGACCTCTCATTACAGCAATAACACCCACCATACTTAATCATCATCTGCCGTAATCCAAAAGCCAACAAAAACACATATCACCAATCACCAATCACCAATCACCAATCACCTAGCACAATTCATATTAATCAAGCCTCATGAGCAAATGCTACACAAGCACATTGATTTATTTTACTTATCAAAACAATCAGAAACATTAACTTCACAAATAAAAGCATCACTCTATAATGAACTCAACCTCTTATTGTGATCGTGTAATTTTTATAAGTGCACCCAAGGCAAAAAGTAGGTGAAAAAGGTTTTGAAGAAAATTCAATGTTGGGGCATAGGGATTAACGTGAATATTGCTAACGGAAAATTAATAGATGAACAATTGGTGATGCTTAGCCAATTAGGTGACGCACATGCTTTTGGCTTGCTCGCAGAGAAATACCAGAATAAGTTGTATCGAGTTATTCTACGTATCATCAAAAACCAATCGATTGTTGAAGATCTTGTACAAGAATCATTCATTAAAGCTTATCGCTCAATCGCTAATTTTAGAGGTGACAGTGCATTCTACACTTGGCTCTATAAAATTGGCTTAAATACAGCAAGAAGCTATCTCTATGATAAAAAGCATAGCCCTCAAATTGACTGCTCAATTGAGTCTGAAGATTTGGATAATTTAAGTGCAGCATCAAATTTGTATAGCCCCGAGACGCCAGAAAGTGAGTTGAGTAACAAGCAAATTGCAAAGACGGTCAACGATTCGATTGAAGCATTGCCATCAGAGTTGAAGTTAGCAATCACTTTAAGAGAAATCGACGGACTATCTTATGAGCAAATTTCACTCACAATGGATTGTCCCATAGGCACTACGCGATCCAGAATATTCAGAGCGAGAAATATTATTTCAGAAAAACTTAAACCTTTATTAAACGTAAAACAAGGACAACGTTGGTAACACCATCCATTGTTCTTATGCTGTAGCACTCTTTATAAATTAGCAACTTTACTCGCAACATCGCATCGAATTTAGTGGAATTAAAAATCAGAGTAATATGATCACCACTAATTAAAATGCCTATTATTCACCAAAATGAAAAGGAGTTTTATCATGGATAACAAACCATCTTCTACATCAGGAAAATGTCCAGTAATGCATGGCGGCAACACAGCAACTGGTTTATCAAGTACAGATTGGTGGCCTAAAGCACTGAATCTGGACATTTTGCACCAGCACGATACTAAAACTAATCCGATGGGCGAACACTTTAATTACGCTGAAGAATTTAAAAAATTAGATTTGGGTGCTGTTAAAAATGACTTGAAAGCACTCATGACAAACAGTCAAGATTGGTGGCCAGCGGACTGGGGCCACTATGGTGGCCTGATGATTCGCATGGCATGGCATGCTGCTGGTACTTATCGTATTGCAGACGGTCGAGGAGGCGCAGGCACAGGAAGCCAACGTTTCGCACCATTAAACAGTTGGCCAGACAATGTTAACTTGGATAAAGCACGCCGTTTACTCTGGCCAATCAAAAAGAAATATGGCAATAAATTGTCATGGGCAGATTTAATTGTATTGGCAGGGACGATGGCATACGAGTCTATGGGCTTAAAAAGCTATGGGTTTGCAGGTGGCCGTGCTGATATTTGGCATCCAGAAAAAGACATCTACTGGGGCTCTGAAAAAGAGTGGCTAGCCAAAACAGGATCTGAAGGTAGCCGCTATTCTGGTGAGCGCGATTTACAAAACCCTTTAGCAGCTGTGATGATGGGCCTGATTTATGTGAACCCAGAAGGGGTCGATGGTAACCCAGACCCATTAAAAACAGCGCAAGACATCCGCGTAACCTTTGCACGCATGGCCATGGATGATGAAGAAACCGTTGCATTGACTGCTGGTGGGCACACTGTGGGTAAAGCGCATGGTAACGGCACTGCTGCTAATTTAGGGCCTAGTCCAGAAGACGCAGAGTTACACGAGCAAGGTTTCGGCTGGAATAATCACACTAGACGCGGCGTGGGTCGTGACACCGTGACGAGTGGCATCGAGGGAGCATGGACGACACACCCAACCAAGTGGGACAACGGTTATTTTGACATGTTGCTTAACCATGAGTGGGAACTCAAAAAAAGCCCTGCAGGTGCATGGCAGTGGGAACCCGTTAGCATTAAGGAAGAAGATAAACCTGTCGATGTGGAAGACCCATCTATTCGCTATAACCCCATCATGACAGATGCTGACATGGCGATGATTAAAGACCCAATCTACAGAGAGATTTCTGAGCGTTTCCATAAAAATCAGGCGTACTTCTCAGAAGTTTTTGCACGCGCGTGGTTTAAGTTAACACACCGTGACTTAGGTCCGAAGAGCCGTTATTTAGGTTCAGATGTGCCAAAAGAAGATCTGATTTGGCAAGATCCAGTACCTACTGTGGATTACACATTAAGTGATGCGGAAGTTGCAGAGCTCAAAGCCAAACTCTTAAACAGTGGATTGAGCACATCAGAGCTTATATCTACCGCTTGGGATAGTGCACGTACATTCCGTGGTTCTGATTATCGCGGTGGTGCCAATGGTGGACGCATTCGATTAACACCGCAAAAAGACTGGGTGGGTAATGAGCCAGCTAGATTACAAAAAGTACTAAGCGTATTAGAAGGCATACAAGCAAACCTTAGCAAAAAAGTAAGCATTGCCGATTTAATCGTACTAGGCGGCACTGCTGCTGTGGAAAAAGCAGCACGAGATGCGGGCGTGAATATCACGGTACCATTTGCACCTGGTCGTGGTGATGCTACAGACGAAATGACAGATGCTGAATCATTTGCGGTGCTCGAACCATTGCATGACGGCTATCGCAACTGGCTGAAAGATGATTACCTTGTGTCTGCCGAAGAAATGTTACTGGACCGGACGCAATTAATGGGCTTAACCGCTTATGAAATGACCGCTTTAATTGGAGGCATGCGCGTACTTGGCACCAATCATGGCGGATCTAAACATGGCGTATTCACTGATCGTGAAGGTGTATTAAGCAACGACTTCTTTGTCAACTTAACTGACATGAGTTACTTATGGAGGCCTGCTGGTAAAAACCTTTATGAAGTTCGTGATCGCAAAACCGGTGCAATTAAATGGACAGCAACCAGAGTAGATTTAGTGTTTGGCTCAAACTCGATCCTTCGCTCTTATGCTGAAGTTTATGCACAAGACGATGCAAAAGAGAAGTTCGTACAAGACTTTGTTAAAGCATGGACGAAAGTGATGAATGCAGATCGTTTTGACTTAAGTTAATCGCTTTTCAGCATCATAAAGACAAGACCTAGCCAAGCTTGTAGATGGCTAGGTCTTGTCTTATGAAACGCAATTAACCTAGAGTATCAGCAACTAAGAAGAAACCCTCTACACAACTCTAAGTAGTCAAATAGAAAGCCAGCTTATCGCTGGCTTTTTATTTACATTATTACACTAGGTAAGTCCTAGAAAGGTAGTTAATATAAAACATCAGAATCGAATGCAAAATAAATACAACCATATGTTTTATATATACTTTTTTTAAAGTAATTAAAAAAAAATTAATAATTTGTAAAATTACAGTAAAGTTTAGTTACTTATCGCTCAATATAAACACGACACAAAAATGGTTAGTGTTAAGATTTAACTTAACAATTTTTCGAGCAATCTGAGCTAAATAATTTTGCGACTAATCAACATCAATTGAGCATTGGTTAGTATTTTTGCAAGCACTTTAATTTGTCGCTCATGTGCCATTTTTAAAATACGCCTTTTCTTACCGATATTATTAACCTTAAAAGCCAACAACAGCGCGTCAGTAATTTTGTTTAAACAATCTATCTTATTTAGACCTGGAACACCCTTATTTTCAATAATTACTTTTAATAAATCAACAAGAAAAGACATATCATCTTGATCAAGTTGTTTAAGCCAATCTAATTCGTTTGAATCAGGATTTTCACGAAGAAATTGTGAAAGTGAATCTGTAAATTTGTGTGTAATTACTTCGATCAACTTAGTCACCTTAAATTCTGAGTAGATTTTTATTTCGAGCTAAGCCAAAGTTAACAAACTAAACTTAACCGGTTGTGATAAAGATATCAAAATTAAGTCAAAGTCCGAAAGTTTCTAGTAAGAACTAGTCTATTCAGTGAGTAAATCCTAATGTGCTAATCTTGTGGACACCAAAGGAAGGTGAATGATTATGTTCCGGTCAGTGCGCAAATCCCAATGTGCTAAACTCTTAATACGGAATTTTTCGGATACTGATAGGTTCCAGTCAGTGCGCAAATCCCAATGTGCTAAACTGCTGGTCTCACATGTTATGTTATACCATTTGTTCCGGTCAGTGCGCAAATCCCAATGTGCTAAACTTCCTTTACCTAATGCGATTAAGTCCGCTATGTTCCGGTCAGTGCGCAAATCCCAATGTGCTAAACTTTTAAGGTTCGAGATTACATTGAGAAGTGAGTTCCGGTCAGTGCGCAAATCCCAATGTGCTAAACTTCATTGACCATGTAAATAACGTGATACGTCAGTTCCGGTCAGTGCGCAAATCCCAATGTGCTAAACTTATTATTCTACATTGCATGGATAGTAATATGTTCCGGTCAGTGCGCAAATCCCAATGTGCTAAACTATGACTGGACAGCTATCCTCACATCCTGTTGTTCCGGTCAGTGCGCAAATCCCAATGTGCTAAACTACCAAAGAGAAAACACAATCACTTTATCCAGTTCCGGTCAGTGCGCAAATCCCAATGTGCTAAACTAATACTTGCTGCGATTGTTAACACTGTTAAGTTCCGGTCAGTGCGCAAATCCCAATGTGCTAAACTTCTTACTCCAACAATCCGCAAGCCTAACAGGTTCCGGTCAGTGCGCAAATCCCAATGTGCTAAACTATGGCAAGCCGCCACCCAAGCCAGCGAGAGGTTCCGGTCAGTGCGCAAATCCCAATGTGCTAAACTGATTGGATTAGCAGACAGCATAGACGGTAGGTTCCGGTCAGTGCGCAAATCCCAATGTGCTAAACTCTGAGTGAGTAGCGTTAAGCCTGAGTGAGTGTTCCGGTCAGTGCGCAAATCCCAATGTGCTAAACTTGCTCCTTATAATATGCAAGGTTAAAAAGAGTTCCGGTCAGTGCGCAAATCCCAATGTGCTAAACTAAGCGTTGACATCTATGTACCGTTGCTTACGTTCCGGTCAGTGCGCAAATCCCAATGTGCTAAACTTCTTAACGATACTCTATTCTCTGTCGTTGCGTTCCGGTCAGTGCGCAAATCCCAATGTGCTAAACTTCTATCAATCTCCAATACATCAGTGAACCAGTTCCGGTCAGTGCGCAAATCCCAATGTGCTAAACTCTATCTCTAGTCCGCCTTGTTCCTGTATGGGTTCCGGTCAGTGCGCAAATCCCAATGTGCTAAACTGCCGCTGGTTGTTTTAGTAGTATCGCCATTGTTCCGGTCAGTGCGCAAATCCCAATGTGCTAAACTACAAATGAAAAAATCCATTGATTTATAATGGATTTTTTCATTTTTCACTTCGATAAATATGTAATTCATTTAGAATAAGTCGAATTGGTCAGGTGATTTTTTACTTTTTTGTTTAGATTTACCCCTAAATGTAATGATGCGCTCATATTGTTTGTCAGTAAATTGCAATACATTTACCTTACCACCTGTAGGTAAGTACTGCTCAACCTGTCTGCAGTAAGTGTCTAGTTGTGTTTGACTAGTACAGAATCTCATATAAACAGAAAATTGAGACATTTCGAATCCCATATCAAGCAACGCATTACGGAAATTTACTGCTTGTTTACGTTCTTTTTTTTCAACTACCGGTAAATCAAACATTACTATAATCCACATGATACGATAGCCAGAAAGCATAATTGTTAGTCAACTGCCAGCGAAGCTGAGATATCTAAAGGCAACCTCGGTAACGGTAAATCTAATTGTGTTTTCTCGCCAATATACACCTGTGCGAGTGACGTTGCTAAATCTTGAATGCTAACCATCACAGGCGTTGCACCAACGCTAGAGAGCATATCATCGTATAACGCCGAAACCAAACTACGTTTCGTTTCGGGTGAAATCTCTGTTTTGTTTAGTTTATTGAGTTGCCAGACTTTCACATCTATCACTGGACGAAACGGCTCCATTAAATCATCAACTAGGCGCATCGCATTTCCCTCATTACTGTGATGTATTCCTAGTGTTGGGTGCAACCCTGCGGCAACAATTGCACGTGCTGTGCAAGCCCTTAGTACAGTATAACCATAATTAAGCATAGTATTTACGCCAGAGGCTTGTTGGTCTCGTCTAAAGTTATTACCAAATAATAAACTCCAGTAACGTCTTGCACCTTGAGCCTCAAAATTGTCTGGGTCACCAGAGCGGACCTTTTTAACTAAGGCGCTTAATGGAATGGATGGTCTGCCTGTCGCCTCAAGTGCAGCAGCTTGCTGTGCAATTTTAGACTTAACGATGCTTGCCCATAACTTTTTTTTGAGTGGGAGGCTGGCTGCAATTTGCGCGTCAAAGCGTTTTGCTTGTTGAAAATTCCCATCCAAGCTCATTAACATACCAACCACATTATGGTTGGCAGCACATAATACAAATGGCGCTCCGCGCTCCGCTAATGCGACTAGTAAGTTATTGGTGTAACTTAGGCCATGTGCGTTTGCAATAACCGCTGTTATGTCATCAATGGGAACTTGGCCTAATGTCTCATGCTCTCCAGTCGACGCTTTTACCACCATAAAGCCTCGTGAAAGATGAAGGTGACGATTATCATCTGCAATCTCTACAATTCGGCCAAGCATGGTTACCGCCTAAAACCTGAATCACGTAGTTCCCCAATTGGTGAAATAGTGATTTTTCTTGCTTGTGCGTTATAAAGTGAACCGCTGGTTTTTGAAACATATTTAAAAGGGTCATCTTTATTTCGGTCACGCGCATCTACATTTGCTTCGCTTGTATTAACCATAAAGACTTGGCCGTTTCCACTAATTTTTGCTATCCGCATTGTCTGTAAGATTCCTTCAATCATTAACCTTACAGTGTCGTTTATGGTTAGGCGCATAACGAGTGGTTTTTCGCTGATACTTAATAATTTTTGGTGCAATCTATCTAGGCCATATTTACGTACAAGCTGATAAGCCTCAAATGTGCTGACTACCTCACCTTCCCATTTGCCTTTTTCATTTTTTACAATTTCAATGCAGTAGTTACTATCACCTTTATAACCTTTGTATGGTCGCGACTCACCGTTTGGCAACACGCCATGTCTGTCATTTGACTGTGGGGCGGTAAATTCAATCACTTTTAGATTGTCTTCAAAACGGGTTCTAACCCCATCTACTATTTTATGCACGCTGACCTTGCCATCACCCACTAATGAATATGCCGTGTCATTGTGCATGGCACCTTCGTGACCGTGATCTGGCTTATGACTCACCCAAATAGACTGAATCGCTTTTTCTACATGCTCTCGATATGTAGGCCAAGGTAGCGGCATAGTTTCCACTAGCCTGTTTAATTGTTTCTCACGAGCACTTGCACTAGCCTGAGAAAACCTCTGTAACAACCCTTGATCGGTTACTCCAATAACGCAGGCATCAACCGCATGATGGCGGTGATCATTACGATTTTTTATACCGTTTACACCAAGCACATCATTTAGTCCAAACTTAGCTCTAAGCATGGCAGTCATTTGTCCTGGTATGGCACGGGTATTATGCGGGCAGATTAAACTTAAATACTCTTTTGCTACGCGGCTTAAGTGACGAGTATCGTTAAGTGCCCTAGCAAGAAAACCTTTATCTTCTTTTAACCATTTTGTATAGCCATCCTCAGCAAACCGGTAACGTTTGTTCTTTGGCATTTGCGTTGCTCTTGCCAACATGGATTCTGTATCCCACCCCTGAGCATCGAAATCATTTCTAGCATCCCATGGCGTACGGTTTCCCTTGACACGATTGGCTCTGCGAAGCGCCACTGTTTTATTATTTAAACTATCATCCAGTGTTTGAGAGAAAGGTAGGATATGTTCGATTTCGACTTCATCTGACAACACCATATCAGCACTAATTTGTGCGCCACTATATGGACATTTCCTGTCTGCTATATCGAAGCTGAGCTCTTCCCATAAAATCATTTTTTGTATATCAGCCATTTTGACATTCTCTTGGCTAACCTGAAGCTTAGCTGCGATAAATTCGCGCAATCGATTATTTCTCGCTTGATTTTTAGCTTGTCTTTGATTCTCTTCCCTACGTTGTTCTTGGCTTTGTTTAAGATCACGCGCCACTTCAACAATCACCTCACTTGGATGTCCGTAGCGTTTAATGAGTGCGTTTACAACAGTTCTGACTTGATTTAACCCGATGTGAACCGTTGGGTTAGCAATTTTCCCAAAACGCTTCTCCGCAGGGTCTTCTGGATTACCGGTACCGAATCCTACATGGCGCTGCAGATATTCACCGTAGTAAGGCAATCTTTCTAAAATTTCGCCTGTGGCAGAATGGCTAATATTGCTATGGTGATCAAAACCCGCTGCGATAACAGCTTTATCGTAGGTAATTAAATCATTGCGTAACTGTGGCAATATTTTAGCCAATGCTTTTTGACAAAGGCTACCGTAGCCTTCTGACAGGCCCACATTGGCAATCGCTTCAGCATTCTGCTCCTCAATACCTGTTTCTGTTTGTAACCATTTAATTAACTTTTCTTCATTTTCTTCTTTCAGCAATTGCAGCACAATTTCATCTTGTTTTGCCTCGCTGTAACCATACCAAGCATCACCAAAGTGCGCAGGTTTCGCCAAAATTGCACTAGTGCTATTCCCTTTAAATTCTTGACGCTTAGGATCTTCAAAGTTGAATTGAACTGAACCACTTAAACCTAATATCTTCTTAATCTGAGTGAATGTTTGTTTGCTACTTTTTTCTAATGCGGCAACAATTAAATCTCGTTGTTTTATTGTCAAGGGTTCATCTTTAAGTCCATCGCGCAAAATTCTGAGGTTATTTACTTCTTGATAGATTCTGAAGCGCTGCTGGCTAGGTAATGCTAACGGCGCACGTTCTTCTTCAGGTATTAATGTACAGCGCCCAGGTTTAACTGGTTTAAGTTGTCTTTGAAAAAGCAAACAGTCTTTGAGTTCTATACGTGCGCTTTCGTTAAACAGATTAGGGTTTATTGATGATTGTTTTTCCCATAGTGCATCAAACTCAGCTTCAACCATTGCTCTATCTATATAAAGATCGTAACTTTTCTCGATCTTATTTTTGCCATCCTCATTTAGGATTTGCTTTTGTCTAAATCTAGCGCGTACTGTATCTCCAGCAAGATGACGTATATGTAACCATTCTCCAACTGTACGCGCTTGATCATTGTTAATCGCAGCACACAATTTATTGATGGCAGTTTTCAGTGCGCCACTATCATTGTCTTTTTTATCGGTTTTGCGATTGCTCTTAAAGCCGCGTCGTTGATTAATATGAAACAAGGCGCGCGCAAACTCTTCTGGTTTCAATGCTTCATCTAGTCCCTTTGTTCGAAGTTCATAGGGATCTAAATTTTCAAGCGCCTTTCTTGAAGTCTCATCTTTAGGAAAAAAACCGTGAGTAATTAAGGTTTTCATCATACGTGCTTTTCTTTTTAGCAGCCTATCTCGACGACGCCTCATTGCACGAGCCTCTCTTCTTGTGACCGCTAATGACGAGCCATCTTTAGGATTGCGCCCATCACTAAAAATACGAACACCTGCTTTAATAACTGCAACTGGTTCATCGTTATTATTGAGCCTAAACATTGCCCAGCCAAGTGAAGTTGAACCTAAATCTAACGCTAAACGGTATCGCATTTTATGAAGCATTCGTAAATCCTGACTTTTTTCGTTATTATTGACTTGACAATGAACAGTTTTGCAGATTATTATATTTTTAACAAGTACATTGGGATTTGCGCTCTGAACGCTAACAAGCTGAAAGATGCACCAAATGAAGGGTTGCTATATGCAACCCTTTTTTATTTTCTTTACGTGTTTGAATGCATCGCAAAAAGACTCCACCCTCACATTCTTCCCAACCTGATCTGACGTAATTCAGTCCAGACTTAACTCAACAACAACATTCTAATGAACATAAATATATACATTAAATGACTTAGACCCTACCACTAGGTGGAATATCTTTATCAAATGGCCGTATTATTTTCGCTGCTTCCTGCTCAGAAGGAAGCCCATTAGCACTGTCGGATTGCTTGTCAATATCATGCATCTGGATACCCTTCGCGCGAATATGATAAGCAATTCTTTGCCAGCGTAATTTCCACAAACCTTCTCGTCTCTCATACTCTTTAATCTCCAGCTTCAAGCGATCTATTTCCCTCTGAAGCTCATCGTTATCTTTAACTGCTTGCTCGCGACTTTTAACCAATCCTCCAGATAAAGCCAATTTTGCAAGATCATAAGCTGCTTTAATTTCTGACTTTGCTTGTAGTGACTGTCTGGAAAATCCGAAACGCTCCTCTAAGATAGCCCATGTCAATTTTGATCCCAGTTGTCCTGCAGCCCAACGGTCGAGATCTAACACAATTGAAGCAATGTCACTATTTGCCATTCTTCTGAATCGCTCACTCATAAGTACGTTTCTCCAAATATTCTACTGGGTCAAATGGATCAATTTTATTGTCGCGCATCTGCTCAGTGAGAACCTTGAGTTTCTTATCATTATGCAATAACCAATCAGCACTCCTTTTAGGTTTAGAGTCACCAACTTTTTTTTCAGCTGTATCACGCGCAATGAAGGTTACAGCATACATTCTTTTCAGTTCTTCTTTACGCCCCTCATCTTCTTTTGCCCATACGTAATCATCGCAGTCAGCGGAGCATTGTAAATGCCTCTCACATGGTGTTTGAATAAAATTATGAATACAAATACCCGTCCCAACATCATGAACAGCATGAACTCTTGCTGCAAGAACTGCATCTTGTATATTTACCGGCAATGTTCTTATACGTTCAACTAAGCGTCCACCAACTTTTCCTTCTTTGATATCAGCACGAAGTAGTAAAGCTTTTTTTTCGCGGCTAGTATGTTGATAGGCCTTGGTGTCCTTTGGATTTGAACGGCTAAAATATTCTGTTTGCAACATATCTGACAACCCACCCTCGTCGAGAAGGGTGTTTAAGGTATGCCTAAAACGATGACTGGTGAAATCAACTTCTATACTTGATGAAGCATACTCAGAAGCCAACTCAGGGAAATACCGAAGAAATGTTGTCATCATGGAATGAGTCATCTGCGTAGCCAACCAATGGGCATAAGTGCCAGATGACAAACTGAGATTCTTCACTAGCAACATATCTTTTAGATAATATTTTTCGCCATGCTGATCCACATGAATAGGCTCGATTGAACTAGGCTTATAATCTTTTTTACAATACTCAGCAATCCCAACCTTTGTTGTATACCAAAATGGTGAATTGGGCAGTTTTCCTTGCGCTGTCAATTTGTCTTGATCACAAAAAGCAAAACCATTTTGTCTAATCCAACCATTAATATCTAGAACAGTTCCTGGTACTCCAATTCCCTGCAAATCCTCTTTGTAGAATCTTTTATCATCCGCATAATCAATCAGGAAAAGTATATTAGCCCCCTTTGTCACGTGCATTTCTGTTGCAGTTTTTCGGGCAGATGAACACAATTGCCTTAATTCAGAAATTATGGGCTCTACAATCGGTACCACTTCAGTCGCCATATATGTATTCATCAAAGGTGTAAAGACATCGCCTTGAGATGTTTTACGTGGAAAATATTTCAAACAAGCCTCGCCTTCCTCATCTCGCTTTACTTCTTGATTTGGAATCATAGAAATTTCACTAAACCTACGCCCAAGGAATGCAATTAAAGATAAGACCAAGACATAAAAACGATATTTATGATCTACAGGTACGTTCAAATATAGCTCACCAATAATCTTAAAAACTTTAGGATCTACTAACTTATCTCCCTCAGTATTAAGAGTATCAGGGTCATCTAGTCGTTTATGATTAAGCCCTCCAGCATTGAGCGGACGCCTCATTCCAGCATATTTGTAATTAAGCAGTACATTACAAATATGATTGGCATCACAATACGCAGCAAATTCCCCAATTGCCTTATGCATATTGTATGCAGAACCTTCGCTATAATCCTGAGAGATTCGTTTACATGCAGAATTCAAGAACTCTGGCGTCAATTGAAATATTTTCTGCCCATGACTACTCATCTCGAAGGCAACATAGCTCACAGCGGCAATAAATGTTCTTTGGTTTGCTACAGACTGATGACTTCGATGGAAACGAATTACGATAATCGACTTTATAAAATCCGCCCATTCATTCTCTATAGCACCCCCATTAAGACTGGGAGCATATAAAAAATTCAAAGTGACCTTATTGGTATTTTTACCAGTTTGCTTAAGGAGCCTTCCTGCCATTATTGTCCATGTTGACTGACTCCATAAATTAAAATCAAACCCTTCCAACTCAAGTGTCTTTGCTTTATCAATAAATGAGCTAAGGTTTAATAACCGATCTTTATCCAACCGGGTCAGGAATCGCACAACTTTTGATTTACGTTGTGATCTTTTATCAGCCATGTTTTTCTTCCACTCGGCATTGATCGGCAACTTGAGCTACAGCTATGATTACATCGTCAAGCTGAATACCCAAACGAGAATTTTCGTACTTCTTAATCCTGACATCTCTATCTTGAAGCAAGCATTCCAATACATGATCGTGATCAGCGTGTTTGTAAGGCTGGAATTTTTCACATAAATAACAAGAGTAAGGAGGGTCTAGGTGACAAACACTTTGGGTGCCACAAACACCAATTTCGGTTTGATCAGTCGGATTTGATTCATCAAAAAATGATAGATGTTTGTCATCTCTATTACCGTTAACAGCCTCTGAGTCATCATTGACTATATTGCCTCTAAATAGATTTAGATATTTAGCAAATCCTTTTGCGACAGCTTTATCAAGGTGTTCGACGATACTGCCAGCCAACTCAAAATAAACCAGCACGTGCTGTGTATCGGTATGATCTAATATTCTTGCTAGTTCTTTTTTACTGACACCCTCAGCTGCAAGCGCAGTCGCCAAGGTGTAACGCAACCGCCTTGCGCTGATGTTGAGCAAGTCTCCGGTCAGTGGTGAAACAATCCTATGTCGTATGACAAACTGTTTAAGCATCCTGCTTATAGCTTCACTTGTCATATTGAAATACGAATCGTATTGCTTACTTAGCCTCGCTGAATTATTGCCATATCTATTTATAAACAATGGCCGATCTATTGAAAAACTTTTATTGTCAAATTCAATGTTAGTCTTGATTTCCTTGTTAGCCTCAATCAATTCCAAAAGATAATTTGCAAACTCTGGATCCAGATACTCTTGCAACATATCGTCCCTTGGATTCAACTGCCTCTTTTTTATTCTTGGCATATTGATAACCCATGTAGGCTGATCCGAATCAGGAGTTAAGTTAACCAAATCCTTTTCTTTAAGATAGGTCAGATTTGCGGGATTCCTTCCCAGTGCAATTGACAAGGCAAGCGCAGCTTTTTCTTGCAAGTGGTCAAAATTAGAGCTGATATCACTACGCAACGTCTTTATAAGCAAAGGCAATTCTAAAGATCTATGCAAAGGTCCTAGATCTAAATCCTCTGCCTTAACAGCTTCACCCTTGGGGTTTCCTGGAACTTTTATAGCTTCTAATTCCAATGCATAGGCTGGACAAAAACCAATCTCAGAATAATTCTCGGCACACCATATGTACCACTGGATTGGACGATACATTGCATACAAGCGATGGTCTTTACGTGCATCATTCAAAGCGTTCTCAAAAAGACTAATTAATCTCCTCTTAACTCCATTAGAATCTAAATCATGATGAATCCCAAATTCATTCTGGAATCGAAATAATTCTCGCCAGACGTCTTGAAACACAGCGTAACCAGAATGAGTGGATGTAAACTCTAAACACTCTTGAATATATCTTTTTGTTGCCCACTTAACACCTTTTTCAAGAATTTTTCCAAAATCAATACTTGAGTTTCCCCTAACCACATATGGGAGATGCCAAACATCAGTCGCTGTATCTATAGAGTGTCCTTCTCTCGAAACTATGCTTGCTGGGACATCATGCCAACCATTTAGCTCAACACTTTCTGCAAGTGAGTAAGAATTAATAGAGTTCCCCTTAACCTAATAACTTATTGTGATAGTTTCGCATTGCAAGGTTTGCCTGCTCTTGAATCTCTTGGACGATATAGACTGATTGTGATGACAAACTACTATCACCTCTCAATTCAGCAAGCGCTTCCGCTCTCCGCTCCTCATTCATACCAATTTCTCTTAAGACCCTTTCCATATTGCTGGAAAATGTATGTCGCAATGATTTAGCTGAGAGATTGGCCGGAAGTTCGTCTGGAAAACGTTTTCTAATAAGTTGAAAAAATTGCACCATGCTTGGCTGTGAAAGTGGATCACCTTCATCACTAAGAATCAAATATTCTGATTCCTTATCGGACTTAGCCTCCAACACATCTCGCCATTTCATAATGTATTCATTAATGTGTCTTGCAAAAACTGGGTTATCAATCGGCAACACCCGTCCATTGCGTTTTATATGCGGACGCGGGCTTCGCTTATCATTCCGGTCCGGTGGTCTTCTGGTGATTCTAATCGCTGAAATAGCTCCAAATTCGATATCGCTCACTTTAAGACTGAGCAACTCACCGGGTCTCAATCCATAATTCAACATAATTATGACCGAAACATAATTTCTAAATCGTACTGCAGGGTCGCGTCCAAATACCTTGTCATTTTCAGGGTCTAGACAACTCACCAAAAATTTAGCTTGTTTTAACGTTAAACCTTTTTGCTTGCTTGCATTGATTGGTGGCGAATTGATAAACGAAGAGTCTAACCATGAGATTGTTCTCATCTTTTGATCACGAATACGCTCATATCGCATATCGTTGTAGGGTATTGATCCTAGGTGTATATCAAAGAGCAATCCCAAATACTGGCGGACTGTTGTAAGTCTTTGATTGAAAGTGTTTGGAGTAATAACAAATCGCTTAACCTTGCGACCTTTAGAATGATCGCGCCGTAGACTCTCAATTAATCCCCCACGAAGTTCAGCTTCAGTAAAAGCCTTTCCTGTTGAAATCCTCTCACAGAGATCAATTCGTTCACGCGTTATCCATTCATACAACGCACTCAATTCACGAAGATTTCTAATTAGCGTATTCGTTCCCAAGGCTCTTCGGCCCAGAACAAACTCACTGGGCATTGGCACTGGCAAACCGTCATCATCCAAAAGGATAGGTAATTGATCACCCGAAGGATGATTGATAACTTCAACACGCATATCGGCGCTCCTGTTTTACAAACAATATATATAATTTTTTAAATTGTCAAAATATATTTATATTAATTTTTTAATTTACCATTTTTTGTAAATATCAAAAGCACAATAAAAAACCGCCCATATCTTTACAGAATATGGGCGGTGCGGTAAAAAATAAAAACTTAATAATCAATATGTTACATGGAAACTAAATCATATTAAGTTAACACTTCAGGTTTTATATCATTCAAAAAGGAATATCATCCTCAAAATCATCAAAGCCTGACCCAGCTGGCGCAGGTTTTGCGGCGGGAGCTTGTCTTGCTTGACCTTGACTAGGAGGTGCTTGGTTGTAATCACTATCACCTCCCTGATCCATACCGCCGTCATAACTAGCATTTGAACCGCCACCATCACGGCCGCCTAGCATTTGCATTTGGTCTGCAATAATTTCAGTCGTGTAACGATCTTGGCCTTCTTTAGTTTGCCATTTACGTGTTTGCAAACGACCTTCCACATAGACAGGACGACCTTTCTTAAGGTATTCGCCCGCAATTTCAGCCAATTTACGATACATGACAATATTGTGCCATTCAGTACGCTCTTGTTTAGCGCCTGATTTATCTTTCCAATTATCGGTTGTTGCGATACTGAAGTTACATACGGCCTCGCCGTTTGGCATATAGCGCACTTCTGGATCGCGACCAAGATTCCCAACCAATATCACTTTATTTACTGATGCCATGCTTACCCCCTCAACAATTGATACACTTGGGAGTCATCCCAATCATACGATTTATCTATTTTCAATATGACAGTACGTTCTTGTGGCAGCACTGCCGCCTCGATTACGCCAGCCAGCTTGGTGAGCTTACTTTTCACACTCACCACCATCTCTGCAGTCATCTGCTCGGCTGAATCTTCCATGGTGTACATTTTGGTTCTCACCGCGAGTGGCGCTTGCATTGAAAATGCTAATAATAGCCATAAAAACATCATCACGCCACAAAATATGAACACGCTTGCAAAGCCGTAAACATGGGAGAGATACCCACCCAATGCACCGCCAACAAAAATCCCCAAAGACTGCGCTGTATTATAAACACCCATGGCAGTTCCTTTTGCGGCAGCTGGTGCAATTTTACTAATCAATGACGGCAGCGACGCCTCCAGCACATTAAAAGCCACAAAATACACGGTGAGTGAAGCAACAATACCCCAGAAGTAATGAATAGAAACTGAGAACATCAATTGTGCCACCAACATCATCAGCACAGCAGCAACGAACACTCGTTTCATTTGCGATTGTTTTTCAGCATAAATAATCGCTGGCACCATCAATACAAAAGAAGCCAGCACAATAGGTAGGTAGATTTGCCAATGCTGATTCTCATGCAAGCCGCTTGCACTCACAATGGCGAACGGCACCACGACAAACATGGCCATTTGTGCCGCATGCAGGGCAAAAATGCCGTAATTCAATCGCAACAACTGTTTATTCTTCAGCACGTCCTTTAATCTGGCGGGTGTGGCGCTGGCATCTGAATGATAATGACTATGCACAGGGTTTGGTACAATGAAGCGCACCACAGCAATAGCAGCTAAGGTTAGGACACCAGTTAGGGCAAATATCCCTGGCACGCCTATCCATTGATTTAGAATCGGGCCACCAACCAAAGATAATGAGAAAGCAATGCCGATAGTTACCCCAATGGTCGCCATTGCTTTGGTGCGGTGCTCATCGCGCGTTAAATCAGCCACCAAAGCAGTTACCACAGCAGAAACGGCGCCTGCCCCCTGTAAAGCACGGCCAATAATAATGCCTTCAATGCTCGTGGCAAGCGCAGCAACTAAGCTACCAACTGCAAAAATAGCCAAGCCTAAATAAATCATTGGTTTACGTCCATACTTATCAGAAGCCATGCCGAATGGTAACTGCAATAAGGCTTGAGTTAAACCATACGCACCTAGCGCCAATCCCACCATAAAGCTACTAGGCTTATCAGGCAAGGTGGATGCGTAAATAGCAAAAATCGGTAAAATCAAGAACATACCAAACATGCGCAAGCCATAAATGGACGCTAAGCTAAGAGTAGCGCGCCTTTCTGCTGGTGTCATATTGTCTGATGAGGAGTGTTGCGATGAAGACATGAAAAATAATTAAGCTAAATGCGTAAAAGTAGGTATATTAGCAGGTTGCCTTCATGTTAACCCGAATGTTTCACAAAATTGCATATGATCAATCGACTTTTTGCCCAGATACATTATTTGGACACAACATTGATAACATGGGTAAATGAACCACGACACGCCTCTTTCACAAATATTACCTGCAACTTAAAATATTACGTCATCTGACGGCGTTTTATCAGACTCAATAGGTAAGCAAAAGTACAATGGATTTAGCTATATGGATTTAATTCGTATTCGCGGTGCGCGCACGCACAATTTAAAGAATATTTCACTGGATATTCCACGCAATCAACTGGTTGTGATTACCGGCTTATCTGGCTCTGGCAAATCTTCGCTAGCTTTTGATACGTTATATGCAGAGGGTCAGCGCCGTTATGTTGAATCACTTTCTGCTTACGCCCGCCAGTTTTTGGCGCGCATGGATAAACCCGATGTCGATTTGATTGAAGGCTTATCACCCGCGATTTCTATTGAACAAAAATCAACCTCACACAACCCGCGCTCCACCGTTGGCACCGTTACTGAAATCCATGATTACCTGCGCCTTTTATACGCACGTGCTGGCGATCCAGAATGTCCAGAGCACGGCAACAAGCTAGAAGCACAAACTGTCAGCCAAATGGTGGATAGCGTACTTGCCCTGCCTGAAGACACCAAGCTAATGATATTGGCGCCAGTAGTGTCTAACCGCAAAGGGGAGCAAATTGATCTATTTGAAGAACTAAAAGCACAAGGGTTTGTAAGGTTACGTGTAGACGGAAAAATCTATGAAGTAGATGCGTTACCGCAACTAGCCAAAACCACTAAGCATAATGTGGATGTCGTGGTTGACCGTATCAAAGTCAAAGCGGATATGAAGCAACGGATTGCTGAATCTTTTGAAACTGCGTTACGTTTAGCCGAAGGCAAAGCGATTGCGGTAGAAATGGACACAGAGAAAGAGCACTTGTTCTCTGCTAAGTTTTCATGTCCACTATGTGATTACTCACTTGCAGAACTAGAGCCGCGTCTATTCTCTTTCAACAATCCAATGGGCGCATGTCCAACTTGTGATGGCTTAGGCAATATCAACTTCTTTGACCCTAAACGTGTGGTTGCTTTCCCACATTTATCGTTAGCGGCAGGTGCAATTAAAGGCTGGGATAAACGCAACCAATTCTACTTCCAGATGCTGGCAAGTTTGGCCGCTCATTATCAGTTTGATTTAGACACGACGTTTGAAAAACTGCCAGAGCCAATTCAAAAAATATTACTGAACGGCAGTGGCAAAGAAGAAATCGCATTTAAATACTTAAACGAACGCGGTGTGTTTTATCAAAAAATCCATACATTTGAGGGTATTTTAAATAACTTGCAACGTCGCTATCACGAAACAGACTCACAAACCGTGCGCGAAGAGCTCGCTAAATACCTCAACTCACAAAGCTGCCCAGATTGCGCAGGCACACGCTTACGCAAAGAAGCGCGCCACGTAAAAGTTGGCAATAAGAACATCCATGAAGTATGCCAAGTGCCGCTAAAGTTAGCGCTTACTTTCTTTGACACACTTGAACTAACTGGTGCAAAACTAGCAATTGCAGATAAAATTGTTAAAGAGATTAGCAACCGTCTAAAATTTCTCACCAACGTTGGGCTTGAGTATTTATCATTATCACGCTCGGCTGAAACCCTTTCAGGCGGTGAAGCACAACGCATCAGGTTAGCATCACAAATCGGCAGTGGCTTAACTGGCGTCATGTACGTGTTAGATGAACCATCAATTGGCTTGCATCAACGTGATAACGACCGCTTACTCGACACGCTCAAACGTCTACGTGACATCGGCAACAGCGTCATTGTAGTGGAGCATGATCAAGATGCAATTATGGCAGCAGATTATGTCGTTGATATTGGCCCAGGCGCAGGCGAGCACGGCGGACGGATTGTGGCCGAGGGTACACCAACGGAAATTAAAGAGAATGCAAATTCTCTTACTGGTGAATATTTGAGTGGCAAACGCCAAATCACCTATAACAAAAAACGTACAGCACCAGACCCGGAGCGCTGGCTCAAAATGAGCCATGCAACGGGCAACAACCTTAAAGACGTTACCTTAAAGCTCCCTGTTGGCTTACTAAGTTGCATCACGGGTGTTTCTGGTAGCGGAAAATCTACCCTCATTAACGATACGCTTTATCGTATCGTTGCACAGCATTTATATGGCAGTAGCACAGAACCAGCACCTTACGGAGAAATAGACGGCTTAGCATTTTTTGACAAAGTGGTCG
>Ga0208630_100093_pt1 | contig 28780 bp, 16 predicted proteins | sample LakWasMet32_HOW6_2_FD_183874 | JGI IMG/M metagenome (GOLD analysis project Ga0208630, IMG submission 183874) | Freshwater sediment methanotrophic microbial communities from Lake Washington under simulated oxygen tension - Sediment Metagenome... | ecosystem: Environmental > Aquatic > Freshwater >... | reverse complement strand
AACGCGCGGCTGTGATTCAAACCTTGCTCGGCACGGCCAAGCTCAACGGCCTCGATCCTTCGGCCTGGCTAAAAGACACCCTCGAAAAACTGCCTACCTGGCCTAACAGCCGTATCGACGAACTACTACCTTTCGGCAAATCACATTAAATCATGCCCCATCAACCTCGCTATGTGGTAGGGTTGGACGCTTACTGAATATTTCGCTTTCCATATTGTGTTAGTTTAACGGAATAAAGTAAGGTGTAAGTGCTGATGAAGGTGAATAGGGTAGAAGTGAGTTCGATCGTCGTTCTTCACTGTTTCGTTAGAGTGCGGCATTTTATTGTATGGTCTCTTCACAAATAGATACACCACCAAGTTTTATCTCGTTATCGCAATTCTTTCCACATTCGTAGTCGCCTTCTATGCCCGGATGCGTTTGTTTTGAAAACTCGTAAAGGCGTGTTTTTGCGTTGTCACGACACTCTTCGAGAGACTTGAAAGGCCCTAATCGAGTATTGAAACTTAGATGCGTCTTGTCTGGGTAAACGAAGGCATCCCACTGTTCACATCGCCCCACAAGAATAACTACGGTCAATAAGGCAGTAATTATTAGTGCAATATTCATGCGAATCCTAACAAGTGATTATATGTTTTCCTGATATCTTCCGTATTTTATGTGTTATTTTCAACATATTTACGTTGTGAGCCAAGCGGGTAGCCCGGATGCAGCGTAGCGGAATCCGGGATGGGCATTTGCCGGCGCCAAATTTTTTCAATTCCGCTTGGGCTCCATGATGCCATCGAAGCAAAGCCGCATGAACGGCAAGGTTCGTTTCTGTGTGGCTCCCGGATTCCGCTGCGCTGCATCCGGGCTACACTTGCTACTCGTTAGCGGTATTTCACCTCGACCGCCTCATTTCCAAGCTGCCGCTTCAAGCGCAACAACAACTCGTCGGTCGCAAAGACCCGCCATTCATCGCCGAGCCGGACGGTGGCCTGAGCCTGCTCAGAGCGGTATTGAATCAACACCGGACAGGCGCCGCCCTTGAACGGTTCCAGCGCCGGGCTCAATTTTTCGGTCAACGAATCGCCGTTGACGCCAGCCTGCCAGGTCAACTGCAAGCCGCGCGCGAAGGCGTTGCGGGCCTGGTCGATGCTGTAGAGCTTTTCGGCGGTCAGGCGCGGGGTGCCGGTGTAGTCGTCCATCGACAGCGCGCCTTCGGCGACCAGCAGCACGTCGCGGGTGAAAATGTCCCGGTATCTTTCGTAGGTTTCGGGATAGATCGCCACCTCGAGCCGGTCGGTGCGGTCATCCAACAGCGCGAAACCCATCGTCTTGCCGCTTTTGGACTGGCGGGTGCGGATTTCGACGACCAGTCCTGCGACGCGGGCTTCCAGCTTACCTTTGCTGCGCTCCATGTCCGACTTCAGCTTGTTCAGGCTACCGTGGGTAAACTGGCTGATTTCGGCCTCGTATTGTGCGATCGGATGGCCGGTCAGGAACAGGCCGAGGGTTTGTTTTTCGGCGTTCAGGCGCTCCTGTTCGGGCCAGGGTTCGACGAAGGTCGAATAGGCGGCGATCGCATCGTCGGCATCGCTGGTTTCCTGCAAGCCGAACAGATCGTTCTGGCCGGTTGCGGCCATCTTGCCGTGCTGTTCGGCGACCTTCAGCACGGTCGGCAGTTCCGCAAGGTGAGCCGCCCGGTTAGGATCGAAGATGTCGAACGCGCCGGCGCGGATCAGCGCTTCGAGCACGCGCCGGTTGAACTTGCGCAGGTCGACGCGTTTGCACAAGTCGTACAGATCGCGGTAGGCGCCATTCTGCTCCCGTTCCAGAATCATGTCCTCGATCGCGTTCTCGCCGACGCCCTTCAGCGCGCCGAGGCCGTAAACGATCTGCTTGGCCTGATTGACCGTAAAGCGGAAGTTCGAATCGTTGATCGACGGCGGCGCGATCGGCAGTTTCATGCGCCGGCATTCCTCGATCAGTACGACGACCTTGTCGGTGTTGTCCATATCGGCCGATAAGACCGCGGCCATGAATTCGGCCGGATAATGCGCTTTTAGCCAGGCGGTCTGATAGGCGACCAGGGCATAGGCGGCCGAGTGCGATTTGTTGAAACCGTAGCCGGCGAACTTCTCCATCAGGTCGAAGATGTAGGTCGCGATGCTTTCGTCGATGTTGTTCGCTATAGCACCCTCGGTGAAGACCTCGCGCTGCTTGGCCATTTCCTCGGGCTTTTTCTTGCCCATCGCGCGGCGCAGCATGTCAGCGCCGCCGAGTGTGTAGCCGCCCATCTCGCGGGCGATCTGCATCACCTGTTCCTGATACAGGATAACGCCGTTGGTCGGCTTGAGGATAGGGACTAATAGAGGATGCGCGTATTCGGCCTTGGCGCCGTGCTTAACATTAATATAGTCATCGACCATGCCCGATTCCAATGGCCCCGGCCGGAACAGCGCGACCAGCGCGATGATGTCGTCGAAGCAGTCAGGCTTCAGTTTTTTGATCAACTCCTTCATGCCGCGCGATTCGAGCTGGAACACCGCGGTGGTCTGCGCATTCTTTAAGAGGTCGTAGGACGCCTTATCGTCGCGCGGAATCGCGGCGATGTCGACCAAGGGTTCGCCGAGCTCCTGTTTTTTGCGGTTGATCGTTTGCAGCGCCCAGTCGATGATCGTCAGCGTGCGCAGGCCCAGAAAGTCGAACTTGACCAGGCCGACCGCTTCGACGTCGTCCTTGTCGAACTGGGTGACCAGATTGCCGCCGCCCTGTTCGCAGTACAGCGGCGTGAAGTCGGTCAGTTTGGTCGGCGAGATCACCACGCCGCCCGCGTGCTTGCCCGCGTTCCGCGCCATGCCTTCCAAGGATCGCGCCATGTCCATCAGCGACCTGACTTCTTCCTCGTTCTCGTAGCGTTGCCGGAGGTCTGGGCTGTCTTGCAGCGCCTTGTCGAGCGTCATGCCGATTTCGAACGGAATCAGTTTGGCGAGCTGATCGACAAAGCCGTAAGCGAAACCCAGCACCCGGCCGACGTCGCGGGTAACCGCCTTCGCGGCCAGCGAACCGTAGGTGATGATCTGCGCGACATGGTCACGGCCGTAGTGCCCGGCGACATAGTCGATCACTTCATCGCGCCGGTCCATACAGAAATCGACGTCGAAGTCGGGCATCGAGACCCGTTCGGGATTCAGGAAACGCTCGAACAACAGATCGAATTCGATCGGGTCGAGGTCGGTAATCTTCAATACATAAGCGACTAAGGAGCCCGCGCCCGAACCCCGCCCCGGCCCGACCGGAATCTGATGATTCTTCGCCCACTGGATGAAGTCCGCGACGATCATGAAGTAACCCGGAAACCCCATCTGGGTAATCACCTGTAATTCGATCTCGAGCCGGTCATAATAGACTTGCCGCTTTTCTTCCTCGGTGCCGCTGCCGACGGGCGGATGCTGGCGCAGGCGTTCTTCGAGGCCTTTGCGGGATTCTTCGGCCATCACGTCGCCGATCGTCATCCCTTCGGGGACCGGATAGTCGGGCAGGAAGTTTTTGCCCAGGGTCAGCGTGATGTTGCAGCGCTTCGCGATCTCGACCGTGTTTTCGAGCGCCTCGGGAATGTCCGCGAACAGCTCACACATTTCCTCGGTACTGCGCAGATATTGCTGGTCGGTATAATCCTTCGGCCGGCGGCTGTCGTCGAGCACGCGGCCCTGGTTGATGCAGACGCGGACTTCGTGGGCCGGGAAGTCTTTTTTGTGCAGAAAGCGCACGTCATTGGTCGCGACGACCGGCAGATCGGCCTCGGCGGCCAGCTCCAGCGCGGCCGCGATATAGGCTTCTTCGCCCGGTTTGCCGACGCGCTGCAATTCCAGATAAAAACTGTCCGGGAACAGGTTGGCCCAATAATCGGCCTGGCGTTTGGCGTCATCCTTGCGCTCGGCGATCAGCGCCCGGCCGATGTCGCCGGCCATCGCGCCGGACAAGGCGATCAAGCCGCCGGCATTCGCCTCGATCCATTCGTATCGCAACATCGGCACGCCCTGATGCTGGCCTTCCTGATACGCTTTGGAGATCAGTTCGGTCAACGCGATATAGCCCTGATGATTTTTGACCAGCAGGGTCAGTCTGTACGGATTGGCCGGTTCCTCCGGATTGAAGATCAGCACATCGGCGCCCGCGATCGGCTTGACGCCCTGGCCCATCGAGGTCTTGTAAAACTTGACCAGCGCGAACAGGTTCACGTGATCGGTGATAGCCGCGGCCGGCATGTGTAATTCGGCCAGGCGCTTGACCAGCGGTTTGATCTTGACGATGCCGTCGACCAGTGAGAATTCGCTGTGCAGTCTCAGATGGATAAATTTGGGCTGCATGAGGGGTATTTTTGTCGCTTAGGATCAGAAAAGGTAGGGCGGATGCGCTGCGCTTATCCGCCCTACAAAGGTTTTTCTAAGGCTGATGATTTATTTGCAATGTCTTCACAAATCTTCGATGCCGTTGAACAGGCTCATGTAATCCTGCATCGCGCGCACGATCACTTCGTGCGCTTCGGCGCGGCCGTAAACGTCGGTGATCTCGCAGGTCGATTTCTCGCCGGGCAGGTTTTTATAGGTCAGGAAATAATGCATCAGCCGGTTGATGTAGGAACTCGGGCAGTCCGACACATCGTTCCACTGCCGGTAAAATTCGTCGCCTTTCATCACCGCGATGATCTTGTCGTCCGCCTCGCCGCCGTCGAGCAGGCGGAAACCGCCGACCGGGATCGCCTGCAGGATGATGTCGCCGTGCGATACGCTGCGTTCGCTCAACACGCAGATGTCGAGTGGATCGCCGTCGCCCTTGATGCCCGTTCGGCCCGACTTCAACGCGGCGAATTCGGCGACCTTGTTGCCGCAATACGTGCGCGGGACAAAGCCGTACAAGGTCGGCACCATGTTCGAAAACTTTTGCGGCCGATCGATTTTCAGATAGCCGCTCTGCTTGTCGATTTCGTATTTGACCGTATCGGTCGGCACGATTTCGATAAACGCATTAACCACGGAAGGCGTGCTGTCGCCCGCGCTGATGCCGTGCCAGGGATGGGCTTTGTAGTGGTAGTTGTTCATAAGTTTTCGGTCATTAAGTGGGCGATATTGCATCGTTGCCACGCTCCGCGCCACTGCCATTAAGTTAAGCCGTTCGCTGAGCGAAGTCGAAGCGATGTGATGGCTTCGGCTCCGCTCAGCCAACGATAAGTTTTGCGCGGAAGCTGTGAATTGAATATATCAATTGTAGCCTCGATGTCGTGTCGCGATCGAGGATTTCGATGGCGCAACGGCTCAAGGCTATATAAATAGGGTGGCGCTGCTCGATTCCGATCAAACCGAAATCGGCGCCCGGATCGGATCATGCGCCTGATAACCTTCGAATTCGAAATCCTCATAGCGGTAATCGAACAGCGAATCCGGCTTGCGTTTCAGGATCAGCTTTGGCAAAGGATAGGGCTCACGGCTCAATTGCAATCTGGCCTGCTCCAGATGATTCCGGTACAAGTGTACATCACCGCCGGTCCAGATAAAATCGCCGACGTCCAGATCGGCCTGTTGCGCGGCCATGTGCGTCAGCAAGGCGTAGCTCGCGATGTTGAACGGCACACCCAGAAAGGTATCGCAACTGCGTTGGTAAAGCTGGCAGGACAGCCGTCCTTCAGCGACATAGAACTGAAACAGCGCATGGCAGGGCGCGAGCGCCATTCTGCCCTGCGCGACATTCGCCTGCGGGGCGATCGTTTCGTCGGGCAGATCGGCGACGTTCCAGGCCGAGACGATCATCCGGCGGCTGTTCGGCGTGGTTTTGATCTGCTCGATCACCTGTTGCAGTTGATCGATCGTGCCGCCGTCAGGCGTAGGCCAGGCGCGCCATTGGCGGCCGTAAACCGGGCCCAGGTCGCCGTTCGCATCGGCCCATTCGTCCCAAATGCTGACCTTGTGTTCGTGCAGATAGGCCAGGTTCGTGTCGCCCTGCAAAAACCAGAGCAGTTCGTGAATGATCGATTTCAGATGGATTTTTTTCGTAGTGACCAAAGGAAAGCCTTCGGCCAGCGGGAAACGCATCTGATGCCCGAAGATCGACACGGTGCCGCTGCCGGTCCTGTCGCCTTTTTGGACGCCTTCGTCGAGGATTTTATCCAGTAGATTTAAATATTGTTGCATGAAATGAAGGCTTTTGTTTCGTCTTCCGTCAAAAATTCGTGCTGATCTTTCACTTCTTTGCAAGCCAGATATAAAGCAAGGGTCTCTAGTTTTTCAGACTGTTTTTCCAATAGTTCTTGGAGAAAACCTTGCTGGACTTCGTCAGGCAGTGTTTCGTAAAGCGCATATAAGCTATGTGCCGTATTTGAATTTTGTGGTTGCATGACTGTTCTCCGGGTTGTTCTGAATGACAGGCAGGGTATCTGAATAATAAAAATATCAGGGCGCTTTTTTATAAGCCCAATAAACCATTCCCGCCCCGATCAGGATCATCGGCGTCGATAAAATCTGTCCCATCGTGACCCAGTCCAGCGCCAGATAGCCGAGCTGGGCATCCGGCATCCTAAAAAATTCGATAAAGAAGCGGAAGCAGCCGTAGAGCATCACGGCCATGCCGGTCGGCGCCATTTTCGGGCGGGGTTTGGCGGTATAGAGCCAGAGTATCACGAACAGCACCACGCCTTCCAGAAACGCTTCGTAAAGCTGGGACGGATGGCGCGGCAGCGGGCCGCCGTTCGGAAACACCATCGCCCACGGTACGTCGGTCGGCCGACCCCAGAGTTCGGCGTTGATGAAATTGCCGAGGCGGCCGGCGCCGAGGCCGATCGGGGCCAAGGGCGAGATGATGTCGGTCAATTGCAGCATCGTGCAGTTTTGTTGTTTGCCGAAAATCCACATCGCGACAAACACGCCGAGCATGCCGCCGTGAAACGACATGCCGCCTTTCCAGATTTCGAAAAGCACCAGCGGATTGTGCAGGAACTCGCCTAGATTGTAAAACAGCGTGTAGCCGATGCGTCCGCCGAGGATCACGCCGATCGCGCCGTAGGTGACCAGATCCTCGATCGCCTCGGGCTTGATCGGCGACCAGGGGGCCAGGGCGCGCCGCTTGCCCAGTATCCAGACGCCGGCAAAGCCGACCAGGTACATCAGGCCGTACCAGTGAATTTTTAGCGGGCCAATGGCGACGGCGATCGGATCGATATTCGGATAAGTCAGCATAGTCAGGGAGAGAGTCTAAAGCGAAGGATGCCCTATTATACCTTGCCGGGCATGACATCTTAAGCATAGAGACTGGGAGTCCATAAAAATCCATAAAGATATTAGTGTTAGGCGAACAATTTTCCCCATATAATCCTTAAAAAAATATTAAGTAATTTATTTGTAATTTATCTGCTGATGACCACTTGCGTTGATGTAAAAATACATGGAGCGCAGCTATGAATAAAAATTCACATCCCAGAAGACGCCAGCATATGGCTTATGCGGTGGGGTTATTGGCTGGCGCGCTGAGCTTGTCGGCATTGGTGTTGCCGGCCAATGATGCCTGGCATCGGCGCGGTCCTATGAATGCCGGGCATGATGATATTCAATGCCCGGACTGCCACCAAGAGGCGCCGGGCAGTTATCGCCAGCAAATTCAGGCCAATGTCCGCTATCTGTTTGGCCGGCGCGAGCATCCGGCCGATTTCGGCAAAATGGCGGTCGCCAATGAAACCTGTTTGGATTGCCATGAGCGCCCGAATGACCGGCATCCGGTTTACCGCTTTCTTGAACCGCGTTTCAAAAAGGCGCGCGCCACGCTCCGGCCGCATCTGTGCGTTTCCTGTCATCGGGAGCATCAAGGCAAACGCGTCGTGCTCGGCGATAGCGGCTATTGCGTGACGTGTCATAAAAACACCCGTCTCAGAAACGACCCGCTGGATACTCCGCATGCACGGCTGATTGCGGACAAGCGTTGGACGACTTGCCTCGGCTGCCATGATTTTCACGGCAATCATACGATCAAAACGGCCACAAAGGTCGCCGAAGCGATTCGCCCCGAAGCCATCCGCGCCTATTTCGAGGGCGGTCCCTCGCCCTATGGCAAGGATGTGCATTATCACGCCAGAAAGGAGAAAAAGCATGACGAATAAAACCTTCTGGATTAGCTTGTTTGTGTTGACCTGCCTCGGCATTTATCTGTTCGTCAGCGCGCCGCCGCCGTTGCCGGAGAAATCGACGGCGCAGGCATCCATTCCGGTCGAACGCCTGTTCGAGCTGGTGCAGACCGAAAATGCCGCGGTCAGAGCCCTGTGGACCCAGGAAATCGTCGGCCAGGGCATAAAAGCCGGGTTGAAGTTTAGCGAGCATTGGCGCGATGCCGAAAGCGAAGCCGGTCCTCTGCCCGCGCTCTTTCTGCGCGAAACCGCCAAGAGCCTGGAAAAAAGCCCGGTGCGGCTCAGCCTATTCCTGGGCTCGGACTACCCGATCAGCCCGGACAACCGCTTTGAAGGCATGCAGAAAGACAAATTTGAACAGTTACGCCAGACGCGGCAGCCGCAGTTTTTCTATATTCCCGACATCGAGCGCCATACCGCGATGTTCGCCGATGTCGCGGTCGCCGAACCTTGCGTCGAGTGCCACAACAAACATCAGCAATCGCCGAAACACGACTGGCGTCTGCATGACATCATGGGGGCGACGACCTGGATGTATCCCACGCAAAAGGTTTCCACAGAGGAAGTTTTAAAAACCTTAGTGGTGCTGCATGACGGTTTTCGCGATGCTTACACGGCCTATATCGAGAAGGTGAAGACGTTTAAAAAGCTGCCGGTGATCGGCAACAAATGGCCGCGCGAAGGTTATTTTCTGCCTGACGTGGAAACGTTCATGCAAGCGGTGCTGGAACGCACGGCCCAGCACACGTTGCCGGCGCTCGGCGCTTTGGCGACTGCGAAAGATACCGGAGCTGTGGAGGTAAAACCGCATGCGGATACGCATTGAAAAACGCTGGATCAAAAAAAGTTATTTTGGGCTGGGTCTGGGGCTTTTTGGCGCATTTCTCGTGCAGGAAGTTTATCGCTGGCAATGGCCCTGGCTGGCCGGATGGCAGACTGATTCGGTTTATAAACAGCTGTCAGGATTGGCGCTGATCGTTTTTCTGAGCCAGCAATGGCAGTGTTCTTTGCTGCGCAACCAGGGAAATACCGCGCTCGGCAACGCCCGGCTGCCGCGTCATAAATGGCTCGGCACTTTGGCCCCGTTGTTTTTTTACGCCCATGCCCAGCATGTCGGCTACGGATACTTGCAGGCGCTGAGCTGGTCGTTTTTCGTGGTCTTCTTTACCGGCTTATGCAACTGCGAGATCATGCAAATCCGCCAGCCCTGGTTTCGTCCACTCTGGCTGATATTGCATGTTGGGCTGGCGACCGCGCTGCTGTTTTTAATCGGTTACCATGTCGTGATCAGCTATGCCTATGAATGACGCCAGTCCCAAGCTATCCTAGTCCTGTTATTCCGCCACCCCTGTATGATGCTTCATGTGTTCGGGCATCACCACATTGCCATGGTCCTTGTTCTGGGCATTCAGCCATTCATGCAACGCCTGGTCAAATTGCGGATATTCGGTCGAAAAATGAATCTGCGCGCCATTGGGCAAGGATTTGTATTCATAACGGATGTCGTCGGTTTTGGCGGTCTTCAATTGGAGAAGTCCCGGCATGTCCGGTCCATGCATTTTTTCGCTAATCGAAAAATCGCCTTTGGCGAAGGCAAGAGACAGCTGGCGCAGATGATTTTGAATCAGTTCGATCTGATCGGGAGCATCCGGTTTGGCGATCACATGCATCACCCCGCCGTGAACGGTTTTCGAAAACGTTTCCACGACTTTACTCGCGTCATAGGGCATCAGTTTTTCACGCTGCTGCTCAACCTCTTTCATGCGCTGCGGGCTGGCATCTTCCTCCGCGAACGTCGGTGCCGCAAAAAATAAAAAGCCGATCGAAATTAAGGCTAGCTGTTTCATTATCGTTCTCCTCGTGGGTCCTGGCCTGGGTACGCCGCGCGCACTATTTTTTCGGTTGATTTTGCGGAAGGGTTGGCGACCGCAAATTTCCGATGTTCAAACAACAAGTAAAATATAGTAGGAAGACCGGTTTAACGTGCTCCAGGTTCCATGATTTGCGATACGGCCTTCAGGGCGCCAATTCGACCTGGATTTCTGTCGATGCGGAACGGCCTTCCGCATCGACCGCGCTGATCAGATAGTGGCCGGGATGACTGGGTTGCCAGGAATAGGCTTCCGAAGGCGCCGTCTTGGCGATGAAGCTTTGATCCGCGAACCAATAGACGCTGTCGCTCGCGGACGTATTCGCCTTCAAGGCCAAGGTTGATGCTTTGCCGAGGCGCAGCGCATAGGTGCCGGCCCTGGATGGCGAGACGATGCGCGGCGCATCGCCAAGCCCCTCTGGATTGCGGTAGCAGTCAGGCAGGTGCGGGGGAGGGCGGCGCGGCATGCCGGCCTGTTCAAATAGGCGCAGCATTTCGCTGTCCCAGAATTCGACGATTTCGCGTCGGCTGTTAGCCGTGTTCGGGCAGACGATGCTGCCGGTTTCTGGATCGAGATAGACCGCGCGGTGCAGCGTGCTGGTCTTGATCGGCGATTTGCCCGGAATGAACCAGGTCTTCGCGCGCACCGGACAATCCGCATTCGGCAGGTCGCCGCTGGCCGCGCAGACTTCGACCTCGGCGACCGACTCCGGCTTGAAGGCCGGAATCGGATTGTCCAGGCCGTTCAGCAGGCGCTGGCTGCGCAGACTGTCGATGATAGAAAAGAACAGCGGCGCGGCCGCCTTGCCGCCGATCAGGGCGGGATTTTTCGAACCGTCGAAATTGCCGACCCAGATTACCAGCACATGGTGGCCGACGACACCGACGCTCCAGGCGTCGCGAAAGCCCCAGGAGGTGCCGGTTTTCCAGGCGGTGTCGGGCTGGTCCGGGCGCTTCGAATCGGGGCGTGGATTGTGCTTCAGCATGTCGAGCGTGATAAAGGCAGCGGCGCTGCTGAGCAGCGGCAAGGGGCCGGTTTCGCTCCGCTCGCCGCAATAATCGAGCCGTCTCGACATGCCCTGATTGACCAGCAGCGCATAGAGTTCGGCCAGTTCTTCCATCGTCACCTCGCCGCCGCCGAGCGCCAAAGACAGCCCGTAATACTGCTCGCCCTGCAACCGTCCAACTCCCGCGCGCTGCAAAAACCGGTAGAGGGTCGGCCCCGACAGTTTCGCGGCGGTAGCAACCGCAGGCACGTTGCGGGAGCGGATCAGGGCATCCTGCACCGTGACCGGGCCGATGAAACGGCCGTCGAAGTTTTCCGGGCTATAAGGTCCGAAGGCGGTCGGGAGATCCGCCAGGATCGTGCGCGGATGCACGAGCCCCTGATCGAGCGCCAACGCATAGACGAACGGCTTCAGCGTCGAGCCCGGCGAGCGCTTCGCGAGCGCGCCGTTGACCTGGCCGTCGATGGCGGCATTCCGGTAATCGGCCGAACCGACCAGCGCCCGCACCTGCATCGTGTCCGTATCGATCAGCAACGCGGCGGCATTCTGAATGCCTTTGCCGCGGTTGACCGCGAGGTAATTTCGGAGCGAGCGTTCGAGGCTTTTTTGCACGTTCAGGTGCAGGCCGCTGTGGATCGTTTCCGCCCCGGCGCAGCGCTGCAACAACAGATCGGTCAGATGCGGCGCTTCGATCGCCAGTTCCCGCCGGCTGTACACGGGCAAGGGCAGGGCCAGGTCGTTTGCGTAACGGCTGTCTTCCGGAAACTCAGCGATCCAGCTTTGCCAAAGGCGCTGCCGGGCAGCCAACAGCGCCTCCGGCAAGGCGTTATGGGCCGGAAAGCGGCGCGCCGGATTTTGCGGGATCACCGCCAGCGTCAAACTCTCGACCAGGTTCAGTTCCGCCGCCAGCTTGTGAAAATAAATCCGGCTGGCCGCGCCGATGCCGACGATGTTGCCGCCATAGGAAACGCCGTTCAGATAGGCTTCGAGAATCTCGTCCTTGCTGTAGCGCAGTTCGAGCCACAGTGCGAGCGCGATCTGGCTCAGTTTCCCGAGGTAGCTCCGTCTGTCGATCCGGTACAGTTGGCGGGTGAGCTGCATCGTGATCGTCGAGCCGCCCTGGCGGCCGCTGCTTGCCAAGGTAGCCCAGGCCGCGCGCGCCAAGGCCCAGGGATTGACGCCGGGATGCCGGTGGAACCAGCGGTCTTCGTAGAGCAGCGCGGCGGTGCGCAGTGGGGTCGGAATTTGGCTTAGCGGCGTCCACAGGCGAAACTGGCCGTCGCTCGCCAAGGTCAGGCGCAGCAGTTCGCCGTGCCTGGCATAGATCGCGGTCGATTTGGGATAGTGGCTGGAGAGCGGCGGTTTGGGGGGCAGTTTGAATACGACAAGGACAAGGCAGATGGCCGCCAAACCGAGAGCGGTAATGCGCAGCCATCGGCGTGCTTTCGGTATTTTTAACCAGCGGCCAACTTTCATTTGACCTGAATTCATCGGCTTCGCTCAGAATTTAGGGGTTATCCATCGAGAGGGCTAAAAATTTTGTTGAAATGATTGCCCGAAAGCCTCCCTCACACGTCATTATTGGTCATGTGGCAGGTGTTCATCAAGCGCACCTGCTAATCCACCTTGACTTGAAAGGTCACAAAGCCGGTACTGGCGGTCGGCAGTTGTGATGGCGATCCCGTCGACGAAAAAGTCCATTTCAATGCACCGGCCTGCTGAGGAGGCGGCATTAGGGTCAATGTGCACACCCCTAGGCTCACAGGCGTTGCCGGGACTGCGATTTCACAGAGGCCCGATACAAACGTGGTGAACGCCGGCGTGGCATCATTTATCTGTAAATTTGTGATCGGATCGGGGCCGTTGTTCGTGTAAGTGATCCTGTATTCGAGTATCTCGCCCGGCTTGGCCGTATTGCTGGTTTTCCATGCCGGCGTTGTTGGCGTGCTGACGTTACGCACTTCTTTCCGCAATAACAGCGCGGACGAGCCGACCGTGGTTACATCCTGTCGCGTGTAAACGGCATCAGACAAAGAGGAGCCAACGTAGGCGAACAATGCCTGTACCGGCACATAATTGCTGGCGCCTTGGGCCGTGCCGGCAGGGATGAATTCTTTTTGAATAAGGCAGAGGATTTGGCCCTCGCTTACCGTCAGCGCGGCAGGAAGCAAGATGCTATTGGCTTCGGCCTCATCCAGCAGTGCGTCACAATCGGCATCGACGTACAGCACTTCGCTCCAGTCCGGGATGTTGGGCGAGGCGACGGCTCCGGGCAGGCTGAAGGTGACTGAGCCGCCCGTGCCTGCGATAAAGGTATGCGGGTAAATCAGTGTGCTGCCGGCAATACCGGTCTTATTGCCGTCGGTTATAAATTGATTGGCAGGCACGTCGCCGAAATTCAAGCCGACATGGCTGACGCCGTCAGCCAGGCTGAAGCTGATCTTATCTGCCGTAGCCAGCGTGTAGCCTGGAGGCGTGGTGCTGCCCGCTACGTTAATCCCGGTCGACATGTAAGCCGATAAATTGCTTTCCTCGACGCAGACGGTTCCTTCCGGTACCCCTGAAGCAAGGAAACGATAGCTCCCCGCGCCATTAGTCGTGGCGGTGCCGTATGTCATGCCGTTGCAATCGGTCAGCCTGACGGTGACGCCGCTGATGCCCGCTTCGGCGCCATCTTGTATGGCATTGTTCGCGGTGCCGCCTCCGGCGCCGCTGTCTTTAAAAACGCTGCCGGCGATGACGGCTTCTATTTTGGTATTCGTATAAGTACAAATAACGTCGGTATCCGTCGGGCCGATAATGACCGTATTGCCTGATAAACCGGCCGTTCCTGTGCAACTCAAGGCGCTGGCATAGCGAGCCGCATTATCCGGGCCGAAGGCTTCAGCTAGGGCGATAATATCCCCCGCATGGACGGATTGTGCCGTCCCCGTATCGGTTTCGTTGACGGCATTCGCGACGGAATTCAGAGAGGTCAACCCTGTTCCTGACACGATCGCTGCATCGTTCACCGCGGCATTCACCCAGGTTTTTTGCAGCGTGAACTGCGCGGCTTTACGCGTATTGGTAAAAGTACAGGCAATAACGTCTTTATTCGCGGGCGTAAAACTGAAACTTGTGCCGGTGCCGGAAGCGATCGTCGTGCCGCCTGCGCTCGTGTTGGTACAGGCATAAGTCGTCGTGTAATTGTTTAAATTGGTGGTGCCGGCCGCCGTTTCCGTTAAGGCGACAGGATTGCCCGGCGCAGCGATAAGCGCTGCCGGGGGGGACGTAACGGACGAGCCGCTGCCGGCGGTCGTTACCGGCGTGGCTCCGGTGATCGCCAGCGTAAACTGATCGGTATCGGCAACACGCCCGTTGCCCGAGGCGCCGATGACTTTTTGCAAACTGATGCGCGCTTTGGGGGTATTGGTATAAGTACAGATAATGTCGTCGCCCGCTGCGGGGGTAATGCTGGCGCTTGTCGTATTTAAGTTGTTCGGTAAGCTCGCGTTGGGCGTTGCGCCTGCGCCGGTAAAGGCATTGGTGCACGTTAAGCGCGTGTCATAGCCTGTCAAAGCGGCGGGGCCGCCGGCTTTGGCATCCGTCAAGGTCAAGGCCGTTGCTGGGCTGCTGTAAAAGGTGGTGCTTGCGCTGGTGCCGGTGCCGGATGTCGTGGCCGAGGTCGTACCCACCAAGGTGCCGCCGCCACTGGCGCTGACGGTAAATTGATCGGCGCTGTCCACACGCCCGCCGACCGTTTTGACTAAGGTAATTCGCGAGCTTTGCTTGTTGGTGAATGTGCAGGCGGCGGCGCTGTTCGCAATCGTTAAATTATTTGCGGTAATCGTGCGGGTTGCCGGATTGGTGGTGATGGAGGGGGTTCCCTTCACCGAGGAGCAACTGATCGCCTGGGCTGCCGACTCCCAGCCCGGAGCGGCCGCTTCGGTAATCGTCAGCGATTTATTGCTGGCGGTCGCATCGATATAAAAGCGTACGGTTTGACCGCCGGTAATCGATACCGTGGCCGTATTCGTTGCCGCGCTAATCAGTGCAGGCGTGTAAGTCGTGCCAACCAACGCCACAACTTTCGAGCCGGCAGGTCCGGTTGCGGTGTAAGTAAAGGATTGGCTTGTATTGCCGGCGGGTAAAGTGGCTTTCGTCACATCGACATAAGCGCCAACGCGAACGGCGACGACGCCACTGACAGCGCTGGTGCCCGCATTGCATTTGGAAGGCGAGCCATTTTGCACATCGGCAGGGCCGGTACATGCATTGCCGTTGTTTTGCCAATAAGTCAGCACGTAAGGAATGGTCAACTCGCCGGTCGCGGTATTGCCGGCGCAAACGACTTTGATTTCGTTGATCGTTGTGGTTTGATTGCCGCCGCCTAAAAAATCTCCGCAGGCATCAAAATCAACGTCTTTCCAAGGCAACGGGGTAGTCGGAAAGGTGGCGACGGAACAGTTATTGCCCGACGTTTCGGCGCGTGGATCGTTACCCTGTTGCCCGACGAAAAAGCCGACATCCATCCGATCCGTATTGGAACCGGAAAGCCCCAGCTCCACTTGAAAATTAAAGTAATCCCCGGCGACGCAAAAAGGGGGCGTACCGGGCGCAGCGCTGAAAACCGGACTCACAGTGAATTCGCCGGCAGTACAAGTCGTGTTGCCGGAGCGATAGCCCACGCACGTCTGATCTTTTACTGCCGACGTCGTTAATGCCCAAACAGAAGAGGGTGATGCCGCTAACAGGAGAAGAAAAACAAGAATTTTGGATAAATACCCTATCAAAAGGGAGATCATCAAAATGCCGAAGCGGGACAGTGTTGAGGGATAATGAGGAGTCATTGCAATTCAATATTCACGCGTCGGTTTAGTTGCAAAGAAAACATACCTTTTGCGTTATTCGGTTTTTTCATCACGAGCTGTTTTTTACCATGACAAGGTATTTTCATCAAACTTGAACCGCGCCCGGACATAAATACCTGGATCCAGATGATCGTTGGCCGCCAGATCGGGGTCGCTAACGCCTTTGAGGTTATAGCCGGCCGATAACCACAGGTTCTCAACCACCTGATAGCCGACTTCGGCGCCAACCGCATATTGGGTGGCGCCGCCCTTGCCGACATAGACCCCGGTTTGCAAGGACGCATCCCAATCTTTGATAAAATCCCAGGTCGCGCGCCCATAAAGCAATTGCGCCCAATAGACAGAATCCAGTACATAACTGCCGGTCAACGTTTTGTCGCTAGTCACTATTTTACCGGCGTAGCGTCCTGAAAGAATGACATCCGCATTGGCTTGATAATTGGCATGGGCAGAGACAATGTGCGTGCGAGTGCTCGAGCCCGCCGGGCTGCCGGTGATGTCCTCGTATTTGTGCTCGTAGCGGCCTAAGAGATTCCATACGTTTTGATCGACTTCACGGTAGGCGAAGCCCACTTGCTGGCGGGTTTGCAGCGTCTTGCCGGCGCTTTTATTGTCGATATAGGAGAAAATGTTGCGGCCGAGAAAACTCCAATCCCTGTTCAGCTTGTAGGACAATCCGATAGTATTGAGCAGGCTGTCGCTGGTATCGGCTTTGCGCAACTCCAGGCTGGCGCTGGTGCGGTAGCGCGGATGGGCGAAATATTCGACGGTACCGACCAAGGCGTTGGAATTGTTGCCCGCCAGGCCGTTGAACGTTTGGGTGGTCTCGAAGCCGCCGCCGACGCGGAAACCCTCGGAAACCATCCAGGTGTTGCGCACGCCCAGCGCCGCCTGGGCTTCACGCCCGGATTGGCTGTCGCGCAGGCGGTATTCGTTGTACATGTTGCCGCCTTTCATATAGGCGCTTTCAATACCGATCACGGCCGTGTTATTGGGTGCAAAGCTGTTGAGGTTGAACTGGCTGCCTAGCGTAGAGGCCAGTTCATAGCGGCCAAACAGCCGGGTCTTTTCAGACACCTGATAGTTGGAGCCGACAGCGAACAGATGCTTCTGCAAATCGCGCACATCCTGTTCGGCCTCAACATAAGTCTGCAGCCCGCTTACCCAAGGCATCTGCGCGGTGAATTTGCTGCGGACAGTCAGCAGTTCGTTCCTGACGCTTTCACCTGGCCTGGTTAATGCCGTCGGCGCGCAGTTAGCGGTCGTATAGGTCAGATTTGTCACGCAACTGCTGCCGCCGAGAACGCCCGTATCTACGGACGCGCGCATCCCGAGTTCGCCCAGCAGTCCTTCACCGAGGCGCTGCACGACATTGGCGATCACGCCCTTGCGGATGCCGCCGTTAACATCATCTTTGCTGTAAAGGCCTTCTCCCCTGAGCGTGGTGTCCGGGCTGAGCTTATATTCCACGGTAGCGGGAGCTTCTGTGCGTCCGGCTGTGCTGTAGGCGCTCTGATTGCTGAAGTTTTTATCCGTTTTGGTGAACTGGGCGCGCGCCTTCAAGTCGCCCTGTTCGTGGCGGATTTCGATGCGCTCGGCGTCGCCGCTGCCGTTCAAGTCGGTGTTGCTGCGCGCCAATTCCCCGTTGACGACGGTTTTTTCGCCCAGTTTTGCTACCGCCGTAGCGCCCAGGAGGGTCGATTTTCTGCTAGGGTCATTATCCTTGATGCCGATGACGCCCAGCTGGATGTTGTCGGTGACCTTGATCTGGGCATCCACACCGCCGACCCCGAATTTGGGGCCGCCACCCGCGCCGCCTACGCCGTTTGCGCCGATTTCGTAGGTGACCCGGATATACTGACGGTTCAGGTTGGCATCGACCGATGGCACGGGGCCGCGAAATAACAGGCGCTTGCTCAGTGGCTCGAGGTTGTAATCGACAAAACGCACCTGGGTCGAACTGGCGAGCACGATGCTGGGCTGGTTGCGGTCACGGACCAGCACCTCCACTTTTTCGCTGTTCTCGATAATATTGCCGCCGTTAGCCAGTTCATAGGGGCCTGAAGTACCGTTAGCGGGAAATTCCTCGACAATCTGGGTTGAACCGTTATCGCTATAAAAACCGGTGACATTGAATCTGTTATCTTCGTAATGCCCCTTAACCCCGGTCAACGAACGGCTGTACTGGGTAAGCTGGCGCACATCGGTATTACCCGCCGTGGTGTAATCGCCGTACAGCAGGTAGGACTTGTCCTTATCCACCCTGACATACAACCGGCTGGTACTCTGGGCATCAAAACCTTTAGTCGCCGAATCGCCATAAATCGGATAAAACTGATCCGGCTGAATATCCCGGAACAGACGCTCCTGGGTTCCCTTGTCGCTGTCATACGCCGTCGTCAGCAAATACTTGCCCAACACGGAGCCCTTGAAGAAAAACGCCGCCCGACCTCTGGCCGTGGTCGTGTTATTGTCGCTGCTGGCCGACAGATGCGACAGTTCTTTTTCGAAAGCGTCGGTAGGCTTCGTTGCGGTCAGATTGCCGCTGGCCAGCCTACGCAGATTCAATACGCCCTCCAAAATACCGGCACCCACGAGCGGACGCAGTTCAGGGAGGTAGGCGATTTTCACTTCCCGTTCGATCATGCCGGCGCTGAGGCGGATAATTCCGTCGCTGGGCTCGCTTGGCGGCATCAGCACCACTTCGGCGCTACCGCCCTGGACAAAAATCTGGGTGCCCGGCTCGGCTTGATTTAAGTCATTTGTTACCCAGCGTCCCCGATCCGTTTCCAGGGTCACCTGGGTGCGAACGGTGACCGGCACGCCCTTATCATCGGTCAGGCGCAGCTTCATCCGGATCGGCGTATTGCCATCGGCGATGGCGACGGCGGGCAGATCGAGTTCGAGTCTGCCCAGTGCGTCGGGCGCTGTCAGGGTAATCGTCTTTTCGCCGCGAGGATTGCCCGCGATATCGATTTGTTCGAGTTTGAGGGTATTGCGGCCCGGATGCAAACCCACGCCGACAAACTCCCACGCTTCCATCTGCTTGTCCGCAAGCCGGCTACGCTTGCCCACACGCTTGTCGGAAATCTCCCTGTTGTTGACTGTCAGCCGGAAAGTGGCGCCCAGCGCGCCTTTGACCCTGATGTTGGCCTGATCGATAGGCAAGGTATCTTTATCCTTCAGGTCAACGAAGTCCAGGTTGTTGTCGAGCTTGGCGATCTGGTCTTCAAGTTTGACGACAGGCACCGGTGAGACGGGAACATCCGGCAACGCCAATGGGCGGACTATGTTCAGGTCGCGCGGCATTACGCTGGTAAAAGCCTGGGCGGCTCCTACGGTTTGCGTGCCGTTGACGGCGCCGGGCAATTGGCCTACCAGTCCCGCGGCCGGCAGGCCCCGGATATCGCCCGGATTGATAGGCCTGCCTTGCGCATCGAGACGGGAGCGCAACACAGAGTCGATCTCGGCGTCCGGTCTTTCCGCTATTGCTGCACGGCGGCGCGTGACCTCTTCGAGCACAGGGCCTTGCTCGCACACGGCTTTCCCGGCTTCGCTAGGATCATTGGCAATGGCAAAATCCGCCTTGTGCAGTTCGCCTTTCTTAAGATCGACGAATCGGCTATCGCCCTTGCCCGAGTTGCGGTTGGACAAGGGAATCAGTTTCGCGCCGCGCGGCAAGGTGGTGCTATCCAGCTTCAGCACATGGGTTACCGGCTTGATGCCGTAAAAACTGTATTTGCCTTCGACATCGGAAATGATGTAGGTGCCGTCTTCCAGAAAGATGCGTACGCCGGGCACGCCGATTTCCCCCGGCTCCTGGATACGGTCAGCATTGCAGTCCATATAGACTTTGCCGACGATGAAGCCCTCGTCGCTGAATACACCGCCCGTGACTCTTACGCGCGCCAATGCCTCCTGCGAGCGCAGAGGGCCGCTGCTGGCGACGGCGCGATTGATGCCGTCGCCAGCAGCGGCGCCCACGCCCACCCGTACCCGGTAATTTAGCTCAACGCTGCCTCCGACAGGGATGGTTTTGTCCGGGTCGGACCAGGTGATGACCGGACCGCGGCCGCCCTCGGGATCGGCGGCGCGGATGTCATCGATCAGGGTGCTGCCGGGCTCGTAAGCAAAGCCTGCGGGCAGACTGTCGACGATGCTGTAGCCGGTGATGGGCGAGGCGGTTTGATTGGTCAGGGTAATGCTGTAGTCAAGAAAATCGCCTAGCTCGACTACTGCCTTGGCCGCGGTTTTTTTCAAAAACAACTGCCCGCCGCTGCTGATAGCCGCCGGATCCAGCGGGATGTGATTGTGAAACACCGAGCCGTAATCTGGACCCAGGCGGAAGTTCAGATAATACGGTGCGGCCGCAGGGTCTGTCGGCGGTCCGTCCTGAGGCTGTACAAGACCCGCAGGCGCAATCCCCGCACGCGGCGCTATCGCGGACTGGAACGTATAACCGTTAGGCGCCGCCACCTTGAGAGAATAATCGCAATCCAGCGCGACCGGAGGACTTTTTAATACGAAGAAATAGGCGCCGTCAGAACCCGTTATCATGCTGATCGCATTACGGCTTTCGCTGGTGTAGCGGCCATCGGCGCCGAACTGCAACTGGTCGAGGGTAAAGTCCGGCGCGGGTCCGCCGCTGCATTGCTCCCGAACCAGCGTGACCTTGGCGCCTTGAATCAATTTGGCCGGGTTGGAGGCGTCGTATATCACGCCTTGCGGATCGATTAACAAGGCATTGGTCGTCGCCGACGATGCGGCAACAAGGGTTGCACTGTTAAGACTCTGGGCATCAAAAGCGGCGCTAAAGGCTTTATTGACAAAAGTCTCGCTGGTTTTCGCCGCCGCAAGATCGCGCACCAGGCGGACGGTGAACGTAATCACCTCTTCCTCACCGGCTTTGAGACTGCGGCTGCCATCGCTGAGGCTTAATTGCGGGATGTTCGGAAAGCCCAACCTCGCGTCCGTTTGATCCAGTTGCGCGCGGTCACAAATTCCCTGACCGATAGCCCCCTGATAAGCCGTACCCGCCGACACCAGCAGCCCTTTCTGCATCACCGGCGGGCCGAGCAGTTCCCAGGATTTAACAGGGCCATTGGCGCGGTCCATGGCAAAAGTGCAGTCCAGATTATCCGCCACTCTGATAAAGGTTGCGTCCGCCTCACCGATATTCTTGACTTTGATGGTATAGTCCAGCTCATAGGTGTCTGCCGAAGTCTTGCGCGGCATCCCGACCGTCTTGCTCATCGACAGCGACAGAGCAGGTGCCGCGGCGGCCAGGGGCAGGACAACCGGATTGGACTCCGTACTGATATTGCCGGAGCCATCGTTAAAAGTCACAAAACCGCTGTTGCTAATGTTATCGCTGCCATTGCCGGCCACCTTAGCATCAAACGCCATGGATTCGGAGAGACCGGCATCCACCGGCGTCGTCAAGCCGATGGCGGCCTCAATGACGAGCGTCGGCTCGGTGAGTGTCGTCTGATACTCGTAAGGCATCGCGCCCCGCACACGGTACATTTTTATCGCATTAGGGTTGCTGGCGGTGAGTCCGCCGGCAAATGTCGTTCCAGCAGGGATGGCATCGCGGATCAGGACGAGAGACTTTGTCACCCCGTCGACTTTAATCGGGGTAGCGGCGAGCCCTGCTTCAGACGCAGGCAGTGCGGGCTGGCTGCCTGTATTCATGGCGGTCAGCGTGTAACGCACCGCTTGGCCCGGATTAACCGGCCCGGTTTGATCCGCTTTCTTGACAAGCGACAGCACGGCCGCATTGGCCGCTTTGATCACATCGGTATTGCTGCCGCTAGCGGCCTCGCCGATCGTTTTTACTTTCAATACCACGCGTGAAAGTCCGCTGGTTTGAGCAGCCGGCAGCTGCCCGATCGCCAATAAAAAAGCCGATTCGCCGGCGGCCAAGGCAAGGCCTGTGTTCGGATCGTTTAAACGAATAACCGCATCGGCATCATCAAAAAGGCCATTATGATTGCGATCATGCACGAGGCGCAGGGCGCCGAGGTCATAGTCATCGTTTTCCGCGTTGCTCAGTGAAACGAGATAGGTCGATGGGGTGTTGCCGGTATTGGTCAACACATGAGACAACACGGCGGTTGCACCTGCCGGAAGACTGACGCTCTGGTCCTGGGTCAGCGTCAATGCCTCAACGTTTTGTACCGTGACCTCCACGATGTTGGAATAGAGCGTTTCGCTTGCCGTCCCGCCATAAGGAACATAACTGGCTTCGGCACGGTTCTGAATGACAGAGCCTGCCGCAGGCATGGCCGCGCCCGCTTGTCCGGCAAACAGGCTCATAAAAAGCAGCATGTAGATCATCGCAGCAAGGGCTTTATAAGCCAGCACTGCAGTAATCCATTGATGCAACTTTGTTGTTATTGTCATTTTTAAGAGGTGCTGAAAAACCCAGCGGCCTGGCGTTTTTCTTTGCACTCTTCCTATAAAGAGCGCAAAGGAAAACAGCGGCGCTTCATGCTGATAATCGGATTAGTGTTTCTGCCATTTCCGCTTGAGACCTGACAGGGTTTAAAGCCTGTCAGGTCCGGAAGGAGCCGAAGGATAGGTTTCGGCTATGGTCTGCTACTTACTGGTCGATACGAACCGCAAAGTCCAGTTGGACTGTCGCGGCTGGAGCTACCGTCGGCCAAGTGGCACAGTTGACTGTACCGCTACTACCCACTGCAGGCTTGGTTAGCGTAGCGCCGGCGCTGCAAGCACCGCCACTGCCGTAAGTCGTGAAGGTCGGCGTGGCATCATTGATGACCACATTGGTGACATCCGCGTCGCCTTCGTTGGTGGCCACAATCTTGTACCAGATACATTCGCCCGGTTTTTGACTCAGGGCAGTGATAGCGTAAGAAGCCGCGTTCGGAGCCGTACCGCAGTCAGTGCCGGCCCATGTTCCCAACGCCTGGGTTTTGACGAGACGAATCTGGCCCGCCAACACGGTGGTGGTATCCGCTATCGGCGCCGTCGTGCCGCAGCTTAATACGGTGTCGGTCGCGGTGATGTTGATCACATCCAACGCACCCGAGGTGGCGCCCGCCGGCGCTTGTACCTTCACCAACAGCTTTACGCCGGTGCCGGCAGACAAAGCGCTCATCGTCGTGGTGATGGTATCGGTTGCATTGCTGCCCCCGCCCAGAACGGTATCGGCCGCGTCAACCTGGCCATCGCCGTTGTTGTCACGATAAAGCAGATAAGACCAACCGGCTGCGGCTTGAGAGTTGGTTACGGTAAAGCTGAAATTACCGCCGCAACTATTGTTGCCGCCATTGGCCAGGGTATGGGGGTACAGGATAGTGCCGCCGGGCTGAATTTGACCGGTGCCGGACGGCGTCAGGGTCAGATTGATCAGCGGGGTCAAGGTCACGGCATCCAGCTTGATATCGCTGGCGCCGGTTGCGCCTGACATCACCCTGAAATACGTTCTGTATGAACCCGATAAAGCGGTCGGTCCGGCTGCCGGCGTTGTGACCACGGCGCAAAAATTCGCCGTGGTTGAAGGCGCAACCGCACCGGTATTGGTCACGACGGAGCCGAGTGTGCTTGCGCTGCAAGCACCCGTACCCGCGGTGTTCACATGGAAGGTCACCGTCCAGCCCGCCAGCAATGTGCCGGGCGAAAATGCGGCCGCGCTGGCAAGATCGCTTCCAGTGGTATCAAGCAAGTGATAACTCAGATTGTAGTTATCAATCGCTGTACCGCTATTGGCTACGTTCAAGTTGAAGTAGGCTATCGCACCTGGCGCTACAGACACGGTGGTGATCGCAGGACTTGCTACGCTGCCTGTACCCGCACCCAAACCGCCTGCGTTGGTCAAGTCGACGCTCGGCTGCGCAATGGCGGTCAATTGATCAAATACCGTATTGCTTTTACTCGGGTTGCCTTGCGATGTCGCTGTTTTGGATACCGTGAAGGGGCCCGTCGGACACGTCGGGTTACAGGCGTTGGCCGGCAGCGTCGCTTTCAAGACCACGGTATAATAAGCGCCAGCAGCCACGGGGCCTGTGTCGGGAATGCCGTCCGCATCGCTGCTCGTCAACGGCGTGCTGCCGTCGGACTTGAACAATTGGAAGGTGGTGCCCGTCGGGAAAGCCGTCGAACCGGTTGCGGTAACGCTGCCTGTGGTGATGTTAAACGTGTCGGAAGACGTGCCCGTGTTCCAGATGATGTTGTTGAACGACACCACCGCGCCGGGTGCTGCGGAAGCGACAGTCACAACATCATTGCCGGTGGCGGCTGTGTTGTTACCATCGGTTGATGAAGCCGTGCTGTTATTCGCCACGACACTATAGCTGCCGATCACCGTGAAAGGGGATTGGTTGGTCGTCGTGACAGTACCGAGCGCAGGAGAACAAGGTAAGCCGGTACAATCAACCGTGCCGTTATTGGCCCTGGCATATTGCGCGCTGTTGGTCGTCTCGCTGGTACCTAACGGCGCGCCGGCATCAACCGTCACCTTGAAGGTAATGAAACCCGAAGCGTTTGCCGGCACGTTCGCGATGAACGCTTCTATCGTGGTTGTGCCAGCCGTAATTGCCTGGTACACAATGCCGCTAGGATCGCTGGTATCCGTCGCATCAGTCAGCGCCGTCGCACCGGAACTGGACCATCTGGCGGAACCGGTCACATAACTGTAGCTGGCCGTAGTGCCGCTGCCGATCAGATCCTTAAGGTACAAGGGGCCGGCCGCGTTACCGGAGTTGGTATAGGCCAGTTTATATTCGACTTCTGTGCCTGCAGGGCCAGTCGTCAACGAACTGATGATCGATTTGTTGACGGCAAACACAGGGATGTTGTTTGCGACCGTCAGGGTATCATTATTAGACAAGGTCGCTGTTGCGTATAGAGAGGCGCTAACAGGCACAGCCGTGACGACTTCGGGAGCCGCCATTGTGCCGTTTGCAGCCGTCGCCTTAACGTTCATCACGACAACAAAGTGAAAGGCATCACCCGCTGCAAGCAAACCAGTTGAAGCAGTACATCCCGAGGTGCCATTTACAACAGTACAAAGCGGTGTCGTCCCGTCCGGCTGACCGTCCGCATTGGTATCGGGATAAATCGCCACGCCTGACAAATAGGTCGTATCAAACGTAGTCGGCAGGGTAATGTTAAAGGTATCCGAACCGTTACCGGTATTGGTTAAGGTGTGCGGCATATAGACGGCGGTACCGGGAGCCGCTGTCTTGGCGTTATCAGATACCAGCGTGTAGCTGCCGACTTGGGTGACAGTCGTCGTTACTTCATTGGAGCTGGCGTGTTGCAGCGTGCCGCCGGTGTCGTTATAGTCGGCGGTCGCCCGGTTGGAAATCGTAGCGCCTGCCATCGGTGTTGCAGCCTGCGCACTCTCTGATAATACCGTCATCAGCGATACGGCAGCGATCAAGCCGATGAGAAAGCTGAAGCCAAAGCTTCGCCTGTTCAGCGGCGGGGGCGCCGTTGGGATATTACTAAACATTAAATTGACTCCTGAGTTAAAGAAACGATGCGTTTGGAGGGGGTAATAAATACTCTTGAGAGATCGACGACGATAGGGATAAGAAAGGTGTAGTTTTTATTTACTTGATCGTCACCGGCGTAGCGGGTCTGACGACCAGCTCTTCAGGCGATTTCGGTAAGGCGATAACGCGCATGCGCGCGCTAACCGCGGCTTTTTTACCGGCATCCAGATTACCGATTTCCCAACGCAGATTGCGATATTCTGGGTAGGGAACCTCAACCCGTTGATCTTTGCCATCCTTATCCTTAATGGTGCGCATCAATGGCTCAACGGCATAATTGACGCCATCGGTAGTGGCTAATACAGAGGATGGCCGTGCTGATCGCTTGACATATTCAAGCCCTAAAGGCACCGGCAGCGATCCCTTAAGTCCGGAAATGCTTTGCTTGCTGCGATTGCGATATACGGCGGTATATTCCACTAGATCGCCCGGCTTGATACGGGGGACATCTTCCAATATTTCATTACCCTTGGCATCGGTAACGACACGTTTCATTGTCAATTCAATAGTAACGGCGTCTTTCTGCTGAGCGCCTGCCATCGCACTGGTGTTACCAAAGGTGCTTGCCAAAAACACACATAGCAAGAAAACCTGGGCCGTACGCCTGTTGCCGGCAATCGCCCGACTGATTTTGTTTATATTCATTGAACTGACCTCTTGGTTTGGCTGAAGGTAAAGGAAACTTTGACTAACTCGACTCCTCCCATCGTACGGCAGGCTCGCCATGAGCGGGATCAACGACTTTACGGTCGCCCCGCGCTTGTCGAAGGGTTAATCAGAATTTCCTAAAATTAGGATTCGATCACAAAATTAGTATGAATCTTAAGGTTTGCCGGTCGATGCATTAAAAATGTGAGCAGGTTCACAGAATATATTCCGGTACCGATTACGGTATCGATTCGAAGTTTGTTTGGTGTTAACTCATGAGCTATGCTGACTAAAAATTAACTCATTCAATCACAAGATGTTTTTTGGGAATTGGCTAGCGCATTTTCTATGTTGCTAATAATATTGAAAAAAATTTACGGTTTTCTTGGCAAGCGCAGTCATTGCCGAGGGCAACGGACGCAAAAATGAGGGTGTTGCGAGTCAGCAGTAATCGGCGCCGGACGGGATATGCATCCCGTCCGTAATGTTTCAAAGGGCTTGAACATACGGGATGATTTGTGCGTGCGAACAGTCTTCAAGCGTTTGGGACGGGGTTGCAAACCCCGTCCCGCTTAGTTATTCCTGCCGATCCCGCATTAAACGGCGCTGTAAAAAACCGTTATCTGAAGGTGGGTGTTGTTCCGGAGCCCGAAGCCGGACGGGATATGCATCCCGTCCGTAATGTTTCAACGGACTTGGGTACATGGGCTGATTTGTGTGTGCGGACAGTCTTTAAACGTTTGGGACGGGGTTGCAAACCCGTCCCGCTTAGGATGCCCGACATGCCGCAGCATGCACGGGCGGGCTCTTTAGGCCGGTTCGATCAGGCTTGCGTCGTAATCGTCCGGGGCCTCGAAGCCGAGTAGATTCAACACGGTCGCGGCCAGATTCGACAGGCCGGGTGCGAGCACATCCTGGCGCAGTTTATAGCCCGGATTCGCCGCCCCGGAAATCAATACGAACGGCACCGGATTCAAGGTGTGCGAGGTCTTGGCCTTGGTGCGGCCTTCCGCATTGCGTTTCACATTGCCTTTTTTGTCGAGTTCGTACATTTCGTCGGCGTTGCCGTGGTCGGCGGTGATGATCGCCGTGCCTTGCGCGGCCAAAATGGCCGGAATCAAACGCGCCAACTGCAGATCGAGCCCTTGCATCGCAGTCACCGCCGCCTCGAAATTGCCGGTATGGCCAACCATGTCGCCGTTGGCGTAATTGACCCGCAGGTAGCGGTATTTACCGCTGCGAACCGCTTTGATCAGGTCGTCGGTGATCTCGGCGCATTTCATCCATGGGCGCTGTTCGAACGGCACGTTATCGCTCGGAATTTCGACATAGGTCTCCAATGCGTCGTCGAATTTGCCGGAGCGGTTGCCGTTCCAGAAATAAGTGACGTGGCCGAATTTCTGGGTTTCGCTGATCGCATATTGCGAAATGCCGTTTTTGGCCAGGTATTCGCCCATGGTCCGCTCGATGGCGGGAGGTTGCACCAGAAAGCGCGGCGGCAGATGGGTGTCGCCGTCGTACTGCATCATGCCGGCGTAGGTGACTTTCGGCAACGGGCCGCGGTCGAACGGGGTGAAATGCTCTTCGGTGAAGGCGCGCGAAATTTCGATCGCGCGGTCGCCGCGGAAGTTGAAGAACACCACCGCATCGCCGTCCTCGATCGGTCCCACCGGTTCGCCGTCCTTTGCGATCACGAAGCCGGGCAAATCCTGGTCGATCACGCTGAGTTCGTCGCGGTAGGTGACGATCGCCTCATGGGCGCTGGCGAATGGCCGGCCTTTGCCTTGTACGTGGATGTCCCAGCCGCGCTGCACCATCGCCCAATCCGCTTCATAACGGTCCATCGTGATGGTCATGCGGCCGCCGCCGGACGCGATCGCCACGTCGAAGCCGGGGCCGCGCAGTTGCTCCAGATAGGCCTCGAACGGATCGACATAGTCGAGCGCGGAGGTCTCGCCCACGTCGCGGCCGTCCAACAGAATGTGAATCCGTACCTTCGACACGCCTTCTTGCTTGGCTTGTTCCAGCATCGCGCGCAGATGGTCGATATGGGAATGGACGTTGCCGTCGGAGAACAGGCCGAGAAAATGCAGGGTGCCGCCGTGTTTGGCGGCAGCCACGACTTCGTGCCACGCATGGCCTTGCCACAAGTGGCCTGTGGCGATCGATTCCGCCACCAGTTTGGCGCCTTGGGCAAACACGCGCCCCGCGCCAATCGCGTTATGGCCGACTTCGCTATTGCCCATGTCCTCGTCGCTGGGCATGCCGACCGCGGTGCCGTGCGCCAGCAAGGTGGTCATCGGATAGGTCGCCATCAGACGGTCTAGCGTCGGGGTGCGCGCGGATTTGACCGCATCGCCGTCCTCGCGCGGAGAAATGCCCACGCCGTCGAGCACGATAGTGACGACGGGACCTGGACAAGCGGAAAAGCGGGAAGATTTTTCTAATTTCATAGGGTTACGAGGGAGTAAAAAATAAGCGGAATGAATAAAAGTGGCCGTTGCGGCGAAAAAACGCTTATTTTACCATGTGTTGGCCGTAGTGCGGTTTCGCATCACGAGGGTATAGACGCAGAGGGTAGGGAACCAACAGTAGGCGCTTTAGGATTTCGTCAAAAACAACTTCCCTAAATGAAAGTGAATTAGCGGATAATAACACGCCATCGACAACGCAAATCCCAACAGGACATGATTGGTTACGAGCCTGCAATAGAAGTCAAAATGCAACGC
>Ga0208630_100090_pt1 | contig 29279 bp, 32 predicted proteins | sample LakWasMet32_HOW6_2_FD_183874 | JGI IMG/M metagenome (GOLD analysis project Ga0208630, IMG submission 183874) | Freshwater sediment methanotrophic microbial communities from Lake Washington under simulated oxygen tension - Sediment Metagenome... | ecosystem: Environmental > Aquatic > Freshwater >... | reverse complement strand
TAATAACTAGTTATGCGAGGGAGTCATGATTGACCGCCAAGCGAGAAATAAGCTCGCCGAGGAAATCCGGCACTTCGTCGAGTGCTTTACGGACAACTTTCAGTTCGACGATGCGGCTTGGGAAATCGAGACGAAAGATCGTGGCGTCACCGAAATCTATGAAGCCATGTGGTTAACCTATGACGACTTGACTAGGCATAAGATGGATGGGGCTTACGCCTTAAGCAATGAGCAACTGACAGTCGTTAAGCGAGCGATCGTGTTCCTCAAGAGTGACTGCGAGTACAAGTGGCCGAGTTGGCCTCTCTACTACCGGGTTGCTCGTCCTCTTCTCTGGGTGATTTCGTTTGGCGTAGTGACGCAGCGCCTTGACAAGCATTTCCATGGAAACGGCGATGACGACGCCTGGCCTTTCTTCAAGGTTGAAGATTATCAGACGGCGTTGAAGTCCCCGCGCTATCTAAATGGCGCACATAACACGGCGCTCCAGCCGACGCCAGGTGGCGATGCCGCCTGCCTCGGCTGAGCTTGGCGTTAGGCGCTCCCAATCCACGCTTTAAGGGCTGGTTCATGCTCCGCTACTCGAACTTCCTAGCTATTGCATGGAGCTGTGCTGCTTCCCTATACCTCCTCCTCGTGCCGGCCTATAGCACTCTCGGCGCGACCGTGCAGGCATCTGAGCAGGATGTGGTTTCCTCGGCAGACCATGTGGCTGGAACTGCAACGCTGCTCCAGGTGAACGGGCTTCAGGTTCTCTTCATCCTCGCCGTCCCTGTCGTTGTGGCATTTATCCCATTGCTCGTTCCACAGGGCGTCAAGAGATCGGCGGCCGCAGTTGCCGGTATCCTTGTCGGGCTGTTCAGCGTTCTTGGTGCGATGAGCATCGGCCTGCTTTACATGCCCGCGGCTATGGCACTCTTATTCGGAGCTCTGTTCCCGCAAGGCAGGGGCGCGCGGGCTGACGTTTGAAGTGCAACAGGATTTCTCTGACCCCGGCCGAGAAGAGTTAAGAATCAAGAGCCTAATCATTGCGTGGAGCCGACGCGCGAAGACGCGCGGCTCACGCAGGTCGTTATGAATGATCAGTTTCTGATATAAACCTGCCATTCCAGAGCATAACTCGATCGGCAGAAAATGGCCAAAACCAGCCGGACAAAGATTCCAAATGGATGGCCGGTCAATCTTGGATAGCTGCCTGTCATAATGATCAAGCGCAGGTTCGCGCCTTTGGCGTCCGCTAAAGCGCTATCCACTTCTAGCCGATCACTTCGTAGCTCTTTAGATAATTAATATTATTTAAATCGCAGAAAAAGTCTTCTAAATCTTTAAGATATTTCTTTTTTTGAGTCGAGTGTTTCTTCTGAATATGAAGAGTTATACTGTAACTTTCAATCTCTTGGAACCATAGTTCAAGCACCCCTCTTACGCCCCATTCGTCTTCCTGAATGGGCTCTTGTTGTTCAGCCATAATAAATAGATCTTTGCACAGTTGCTGCATGCTCCATGGTTTTGAATCATCAATATGTAGCACGACCCTGTAGATTTTTGGTTCAAAAGTCGTCATAAATGCAATTCTTTGCCCTAACAAGCTATGAGATGGTTTCTGTTTATCTTAACACTCGCTGCTTATGGGTATTAAACGGACGTTGAAAGATATTCATTGACCGTCGCCTTGGGATCGTAAGAGGCCGATCAACTCCTCGAATCGCGTCAATTCTGGATGGCCTAGAGCCAGGCTTTCAGTTGTAATTAAAGTGAGCCCGCAAAAATGGATTGCAAGCCGGTGCAGATGAATGCGGGCTCATTTTCAGATAATGTGAGCCCGACCGTGATTTCATTTGCAGTTATTTTGAGCACAAAATCGCGTTAAATGCGAGCCAGACCATTTTCAAACGCGAGCCTCTACAACTATTGGTGATCAGGTGGCTCTCCAGTATCACATTTCTTGCACTGAAGCTTGCTGCCAATCACTGACGCACGGCCTTCGGGCGTAATGACCCAAGGGCGATTGATCCAAGGCGGATCGTGGCGTGTATGCTGAAAATGTCCACACTCAAGCTCAGCCACCCAGTGATTTTCTTCGTCTTGGTGGAAACCGACAATGCTACGTTCCATAAGCACCTTGGGCATGAGTCATGCCAGCAGAACTCCTCGAAATGAAACCCCAACAAGTACGAACCCTACTGAGGCAATGGTGACGAGAACGATTCTGCGCGCCATGGCGGGAAGGGTTGATGCGCTGAGATTTGGAATGACACGAAACCGGGCGTCTAGCGCGGTGAGGGCGGTGGCGATCAGCAAGGCGAGCTTAAGCGCGATAAGCTTGCCCTGCGGAGTGCTCGCGGTAATCCAGGTGGAGAAATCGGGCGCTAACAGGTGAGCCATCCAAAGACCCGAGACAACTTGAACGAACAAAGCCGGCATACCGATGCGTTCGAACCCAGATTCGAAATCGAGCAATATCTTTGGATCTTGCGCTGCCAACGCGCGAGGAAGAACCGTGAAAGCCAGCACCAAGTGCCCGCCAGTCCATACAGTTGCAGCCAGAACGTGAGCTAAGAGCACATAGCTGTACATAGAGGTGCGGCCTAATAAAATATTGTTCAGACCGACTTAACGTACGTTTTTTTCTGTTCGATTGTCAAGAATGGCGCTTAAACGGCATAACCGACGGCCTATTCGGAAAGGATAGCAACGGGCGTTTCACGACTCTTAACCTCTTTCATCATGCTTGGCAGGTACTATAATCGTCCAATTCCGAGTGCCAAGCCCGCATGTCCCATAATATCCCCGTTCCATCTCAAAACCGCGATCCTCTCGAACGCCTGTCCGGCTCGATCGAGCGCGTCACCTTCCACAGCGAGGCGACCGGCTTCTGCGTGCTGCGCGTCAAGGTCAAGGGCAATCGCGACCTGGTGACTGTCGTCGGCTCCGCAGCCAGCGTGACAGCAGGCGAATTCATCGACTGCCTGGGATTCTGGAACAACGACCGGCAGCACGGCCTGCAATTCAAGGCCCACGAACTCAAGATCGTCCCGCCGACGACGCTCGAAGGCATCGAGAAATACCTCGGCTCCGGGATGGTGAAAGGCATCGGGCCGCATTTCGCGAAGAAGCTGGTGAAGGCCTTCGGCGCCGACGTCTTCGACGTGATCGAGCAAACCCCTGAGCGTCTGCAAGAGCTGGACGGCATCGGCCCAAAGCGGCGGCAGAAAGTCGCTTCCGCCTGGGCCGAGCAAAAGTCGATCCGCGAGATCATGGTGTTTTTGCAGTCGCACGGCGTCGGCACCTCGCGCTCGGTCAGGATTTACAAGACCTACGGCGACGAGGCGATCGACAAGGTGCGGGAAAATCCCTACCGCCTGGCGTTGGACATCCACGGCATCGGCTTCAAGACCGCCGACGCCTTGGCCCAGCGCCTCGGGATCGGCCCGCAATCGTTGATCCGGGCGCAGGCCGGCGTCCGGCACGTGCTGCAGGAATGGTCCGGCGACGGCCATTGCGCGGCGTTCCGGGACAAGCTGATCGAGATGGCCGTGCAACTGCTGGAAATTCCGGAAAACGTGATCGTGCAGGCGATCGCCGGCGAATTGGCCGAGGAAAACCTGGTTTCCGAGCTGATCGACGGGCAGGAAGCGATGTTTTTGACACCGCTGTACCGCGCGGAAACCGGCTGCGCGTCGAACCTGCTCCGGCTGCGCCAAGGCGCTTTGCCGTGGGGCGACATCGACGCGGCCAAGGCGATCCCCTGGGTCGAGGAAAAGACCTGCCTGACGCTTTCGGAGTCGCAGAAAAACGCGGTCGATCGGGTGCTGCGCAGCAAGGTCTCGGTAATCACTGGCGGCCCCGGCGTCGGCAAGACCACGCTGGTCAACAGCATCCTGAAAATTCTGCGCGCCAAGCGCGTCAACATCGGGCTGTGCGCCCCGACCGGCCGGGCGGCCAAGCGCCTGACCGAATCGACAGGCATGGAGGCCAAGACCGTGCACCGGCTGCTGGAGTTCGACCCGCAGGCCTTCGCGTTCAAGCACAACGACGAGAACCCGCTCGACGTCGACGTGCTGGTGATCGACGAGGCATCGATGATGGATGTGGCGTTGATGAACCAGCTTTTGAAGGCTGTTCCTTCCAGCGCGGCGCTGTTGATCGTCGGCGACGTCGATCAATTGCCTTCGGTCGGCCCCGGCGCCGTGCTCGCCGACATCATCGCCTCCGGCCAAATCCCGACCGTCCGCCTGACTGAAATCTTCCGCCAGGCCGCGACCTCGAAGATCATCGTCAACGCCCACAAGATCAACCAGGGCCAGCTTCCGCAGGCCGAAAACGGCGGCGAGAAATCCGACTTCTACTGCATCCACGCCGACTCGCCGGAAGACGTGTTCGCCAAACTGATCCACGTCGTCACCGATCGCATTCCCAAACGCTTCGGATTTCATCCGGTCAACGACATCCAGGTGCTGACGCCGATGAACCGCGGTGGCCTGGGCGCACGGGCCTTGAACGTCGAATTGCAGGCCCGTCTGAACGGCGATAGCGAACCGAAGATCACCAAATACGGCTCCACCTATGCGCCGGGCGACAAGGTGATCCAGAACGTCAACAACTACGACAAGGAGGTTTTCAACGGCGATATCGGCACCGTGCAGAAGATCGACGTGGAGGAAAGCCTGCTTTATATCCGCTTCGACGAGCGGGAAGTCGAATATGAATTCAGCGAGCTGGACGAGATCAGCCTGGCCTACGCGACCAGCATTCACAAAAGCCAGGGCTCGGAGTATCCGGTCGTGGCGATTCCGCTGGCCATGTCGCATTACATGCTGTTGGAGCGGAATTTAATCTATACCGGCGTGACGCGGGGGAAGAAATTGGTCGTTATCGTCGCACAGCCGAAGGCGTTGGGCATGGCGGTCAGGACGCAAAGGTCGCAGAAGCGGCTGACGAATTTGGTTGCGCGGTTGAGGTGAGAGGTACCCCCGGATGGATATGTTGAAAGGGATGTTTTAGCAGAAATCCAGTGACAGCGCTTGAGCATTTTCTACCAATCGAGGTGAACTATTGAATCGGCAAGGATGGGTAAAAACGCCCTAATAACATAGAATAATCTATATAGAAAAATAATTTGACAAAAATCTCTTCTTTGCTATTCTGTGCTCATCATAGCAAATGAGTTGAGTATTCGAGATGGGTGCAGAAAAAACTGATAACAAAACCAAAGTCCTTGTGAATGTTTATGAGCCTTTAGTCGATATCGTTAAGCTTAGGTTTGAGAAAGCCTGTTTAAAGCGTGACGCTTACCTGGATAAGGCGCTGCGAATTGAAGCTGGTTTTTTAAGGGATGAAGTCTCAATGCCAAATTCTGAACAGGCAAAGAAGCGCATTGTAGATAACCTGAAACAACTCGATCTGAAGCCATTGAATTTGCTTTTATCAAAGGAAACGGCCGAATTATTGAACGAGGTTTGCGCGGAAAAAAATGTTCCAAGAGATGCTTTTATTAACCGCTTTTTATTATTGCTGACTGCGTCAGATAGTGTCCTGGAAGCTCTTTTTAGTGATGAAGCCGAAGCAGTCTTGCTTGACGGCGGTGATTTTTACGGTCCAGAAGAAGTTTTTTATATTCGATCCAATGTTATAGATACTATCGAAGAATTTGTATCAACCAGCCCTTTTTTTTGGTTAAGAGCTGGTTTTAAGAGTTCATCTACGACCCTTAGTTGTTATCATTTTAAGAGAAATGCACTTTGTTCATTACCTGAAGAGTATGGTCTGTTAAAAACCAACAATTCATTAGGTTTCAATGTTTTTATGTCAGAAGAAGACATAAAAATTGATGAATTACTTCAAGAACCGGATTCTGATGACTTGGGTCTAGATAAATTTGAGAAAATTTACGCATTAGAAAAAAAACTAAAAGCAGAGAGGATAGCCAAAATTAAACATTCAGGAGAAGCGAAATGAACATGACTAATCATGCAGTCATCCGCAGTCAGCAAAGAGGCATTCCTCCCTTGATTGAACAATGGCTCGATCAGTACGGGGAAGAAGAATATGACGGGCATGGAGGTATCCGTCGTTACTTTAGTCGTGCGAGCATTCGGTCAATGGAAAAAGATTTTGGACATGGGCCTATTGCCAAGTTAGCCGAGTACCTTAATAGCTATAAGGTTGAAAGTAGTCATGATGGAAGAACTATCACGATAGGCCACCGTACCAAGAAAATCAGGAGAGATTAAGTTTATGCAAACTAACATTAATAATACAGTTACCTGTAAATTTAACGAGATTATCCATTCCCTTAATTATTTTTTCGATGACATTAAAATAGCCTGTGCTGAAGCCAGTTTGGAAGGGGATTTTAAATTGGTCGCTAAATTGTCCAATGATTCTTTAAAAATCCAAGAGACTATTAAAGAGGTTATGAGACTATCAAACAGTTGGAGTAAATGCCTTGCTAAACCGACTCATGATAAAAATAACCAAGGGAACGAGATAAAGAAAACATATTCTACAAAAAAACCGCCGACAAGACTTTCTGTCACAATAGCCGGAAAACAAATTCTGGAAAAAAAGGCTGCAGATACTTTTGTATCGGCTATAGAGCACATGGGAATCGAGCGTGTTTATAAATTAAGCAAGAACCTCTCCGGAATTCCTCTTTTAAGCAAAGTTCAGTCGACCGGATACCATACACAAAAACAATCTGGTTCATGGTATATCACCACTCATTCATCAACTAAAAACATGAAAATTCTTTTAGAAGAAATCGGAAGGTCGTTGCGAATACCTATTCAGGTAAAAATTGTTAAAAGAGATTGAGCGAGGATTATAAAGTACTTTGAAAATGATTTTTCTGGGATTATGTTAGCATGGCTAAAGCACTGTTTTAGCATTTCACGGTCACCAACTCTCCCCAATCCGTAGTATAGCGCTTGGAAACCCGCTCAGCTTTGGGTTTCCAAGCCTTATCGAAACCGGCAGCCGCTACCGCAATTCTTTTCGGGAAGCGCCGGTTGATCCGGTCCACGGTCTGCATGAGCTTCCCGCTCTCGGTATGGCCAAACGCCTCCATACCGAACAAATCCAACTGATCCGGAATGGATGCCGGCTGGATCCGGCTCAGCTGCACGCCGCACTTCTGGTAGCGGTAGCCTTCCCTGAACAGCTCCTTGAGCAAACGGTTGGCGGTGCCGACGATCACGCGGGTATCCTGCGTCGCCGAAGGAAGGGTTATTCCTGCCGCCCGCTGGTATTGCGGTTCGTTCGGATTGAACGGGTTGGTGCGGATAAACACGCTGATGTGGCCGGCGACCGAGTTCTGGAAGCGCAGCTTTTCTGCGGCCCGACTGCAGAATTCGGCCAAAGCTTCCGATAGTTCCCGGTATTCGGTCAGTCGCCTGCTGAAACTGCGCGAGCAGACGATCTGCTGCTTGTCCGGGGCGATTTCTTCCAGTTCCAGACAGGGAATGCCGTTCAATTCCATTACCGTGCGGGCGACGGTGGCATTGAACTGATCCTGGATTCTGTCCGGCGGCTGGCTGGCCAAGTCCCAGACGGTCACAATGCCAAGCCGGTTCAGGCGGGCGGCGATCCTGGAACCGATGCCCCACACTTCGCCGACCGGCACGATGCGCATCAGCTTTTTCCGACGCAGCGGGTCCGACAAATCCAGCACGCCGCCGGTCTGCTTCCATTTCTTCGCCGCGAAATTCGCCAGTTTGGCCAGCGTCTTGGTCGGAGCCATGCCGACGCAAACCGGGATACCGGTAGAGCGGAACACGGTTTTCATGATCCTCTGGCCGTAGGCGATCGGATCATCGCGGCAGACGCCGGTCAGGTCCAGAAATGCCTCGTCGATCGAATACACTTCCAGGCTGGGCGCGAATTCTTCCAGGATCGCCATCACGCGAGACGACATATCGGCGTAAAGCGTGTAGTTGGAGGAGAACAGCTGAATCATGTGCCGGTTGACCAAGTGCTGTACCTGAAACACCGGCACGCCCATTTTGATGCCCAAGTCCTTCACTTCCTGGCTGCGGGCAACGATGCAGCCGTCATTGTTGCTGAGTACGGCCACGGGCCGGCCGATCAAGTCGGGCCGGAATACGCGCTCGCACGAGACGTAGAAATTGTTGCAATCAACAAGGGCGATGAGCGGCATTACACTGGGTGAATCACAGTGGTGACCACGCCCCAGACCAGCGTGTCCAACTCGGCGTGGATGATGATGTCTGGATAGTCGGGGTTTTCGGCTTTCAGCCTCCATTGCTCGCCGTCACGTTCCAGACGCTTAACGGTCATATCACCGTTCAGTGCGCAAATGACGATCTTGCCAGGAACCGGGGCGATCGAGCGATCGATGACCAGGATGTCGTTCGGGTGGATGCCGGCGCCGAGCATCGATTCCCCCTGCGCTCTGGCAAAAAAGGTTGCCGCCGGCTTTTTCACGAGCAGCTCGTTCAGGTCCAGGGTTTTCTCGACGTAATCATCGGCCGGCGAAGGGAAGCCGGCAGCGACTTTGCCTGAAAAAAGCGGTAGTTCGAGCTTTGTGGGGTGCGCCGTAAACGGCAAGATCGGCAAGCCGCCGGGGGCGTTGCCGGCATGCGCAAGCATGGCCTTGATCGAAGGCAACAGGCTGAGCGGGACGCGGATCGGCTTTGTCGGCTCACCGAAGGAACCGGTTCCCGGTTTGCGACCGGCGCCGGGCCGTTGACCACCGCGCTTGTTTGGAGTAGTTTCTGACATTGATCTAAAATTTTTCACAAATGATTAATGTACATTAATCAAAAATACCGAAAAGGACAAGCACAAAATGTGCGGCCGCTTCGCGTTGTATAGCGATCCCTTTGCCTTAGCCCGGCGTTTCGAAGCCGAAGTGCCGCCGGAACTGCATCCGCGCTACAACGTCGCGCCGACGCAGAGCATCCCGATCGTGCGCGAGGAAGGCGGCAAGCGCCGTTTCGCTCTGGCCCGCTGGGGACTGATCCCGCATTGAGCGAAGGACATGGACATTGGCACCACACGATCAACGCCCGGGCCGAGACGGTGGCCAGCAAGCCGGCGTTCCGCAATGCGTTCCGTTACCGGCGCTGCCTGATTCCGGCGGACGGGTTTTACGAATGGCAGGTCGTGCCGGGCTCGAAGACCAAGCAGCCTTGGTTTATCGTGCTGCGGGACCGCGAGCCGATGGCGTTCGCCGGGTTATGGGAGCGGTGGCGGAGCCAGGAAGGCGAAGATTTGGAGTCGTGCTCCATCATCGTGACGGATGCGAATGAACTGATGCAGCCGATTCACGACCGGATGCCGGTGATTTTGGCGCCTGGCGATTGGGATGCGTGGCTCGAAACAGAGGCCAAGGATCCGGGAGGTTTGCAAAGTCTGCTGAAACCGTACTCGGCGTAAGGCATGAAGGCCTGGCCTGTCAGCACGAAGGTCAATAGTCCTAAGAATGACTCGGTGGGGTGCATGGAGGAGATGAATTGAATATCTGAAATGCTGACATAATACGGCATATTGCCGTATGTTCATCATATGAAAAAACTCACAATTCAACACGGCCCGTCTCGAAGCTCGCTTGCTCGCCGAGGTGCACGCGATGCTAAAACGCGCCGCCGAAATTCAGGGACGGACGTTAACGGATTTTGTCGTGGCATCATCAAGCGAAGCCGCACGGCAAACCATCGAGGCGACTGAAATCATCCGGCTTTCGGTTGATGATCAAATTGTTTGACTCCGAGTGAGTGCGCCCTTTCGCCTCGAGGCCTTGGAAGGTCGCCACGATAGCCCGGCATTCGCCAGCGGTGAAGAGAGGCTTGACCGCTACTTTCAAACGCAGGTGACGCAGGATATTCGCCGTCATATTGCGAATTGCTTTGTCGCTGTCGAAACCGAAACCCATCAAGTCGCCGCTTATTACACTATTGCCGCGGCCAGTATCCCCACACCTGATCTGCCCCAGAAGTCACCAAACGCTTGCCGCGTTATCCGACTATGCCTGTTGTGCGCATTGGGCGCTTGGCGGTGGATCAGAAGTTTCAAGGGCGTGGCTTAGGAAAGCCTTGTTGGCCGACGCCGCCCTAAAAGCTATTGCTTGGCATTTATAATGCCTAGATTTGCATTCTGCAATCCGTCCGTTTTTTGTTTAACCGGCCTCTTTTTCTTGGATTGAGAAATAATTCGGCTTCGGTGGCTTTTCATTCTTGCCAATCCATTCCCACAATTTGCAGATACCCAACCAATAATCGTAGGCAGTCTTGTCCGGTAAATCTCGATGGGCTTTCCAAAAATTAATCACATGACGATTTCCTAGGCGGTTAATGGATACAAAATTCTCTTGAGATGCAGTAAACTCTAGGAAATTGACGATCAGCGAAACCTGTTTTTTTCTGTTTTGCTTTCCGCCACGGCTAACGTAGTGGTGCGTATGTGACTTTAATTCATCAACCCAGGTACGCATTCGATATCTCCACGCGTGAATGACCCAATTCGATCGATATCCTCAGCCTGGCTCGTTTGTCGAGGTCTTTTGCCGCATCGAAAGGAATAGCCAGATATTCTGCCAGTTTTTCAATCCTCCCCCTGTGTTCCCATCCCGCTTCGAGAGGTGACGGAGCATTCACTATTTCTCGGTACCGGTTTTGGGCATAAGCGTGCCGCTCCGAATGGAAATTGAAACCGGCTATTTGAGCTTGGGCATAACATTCTTGACGGAATTTTGTGTAGTTTATTTTAGGTGGCATCATTGCTCTTCCATCCTGAATTTTTGTGGCTGCTTCGAGTATCAGCTTCCCTCTCTCCGTGCAGGGAACATTCCTCGGTCGGCCACCTTTGGTTCCGGCTTTCACCGAGATAAAGCCGTATTTCTCCGCCTGCTTCAGTGCGGCTTTAGGATCCAACAAGCAGCTCTCTTTGAAACGCAGGCCAAACTCTCGTTGCAGCGCGAGCAAATGCGAGATTCTTTCTCCGACATTCTCCTGCATCTGCGCGTGCTTGGTTTCCGAAATGGATTTTGTTGTCTTCGGGATATATTTTCTTCGCTCGATACCACAATCCGATCCTGGCATGACAGCCTGCCATTTTCCCTGGGTGGCAAGTTTCATCACGCAGTTCACCGCTGACAGATAATTTTTCGGCGCCGACGCGCTACGGTATGTGCCGGCCTCCAGCTGATCTTGCAAATGTCGGCCGTAACCGATCACGAAATCCCTGTCCACATTTTCCATTTTGGTCACGCCGCGGTCTTTCGCGTAAACACAAAACAGTCGCCACCGATCGATATAGTCGTCTTGCGTCTTAAAACCATTGCGCGACCTCTCACGCAACACCATCCGGCCGGCGTCGAGCATGTCTCTCGATCCGATTCCAAAATTGGCCATGAAAATCTCCACAAAAAGTTGGGCAGCCCCATGCCGAAACCTTCCGAATCGGAAAGCTTTGGAATGGGGCCGGTGTGTCCTAAAAATCTTTTACGTCGTAAGCAGGCAAAACCGGCCCACGTGGAGAGCCAGAATCCAAAATGGATTCTATTGGCTCTCCGGATGCCTCTTTTTGTGCGGACCAGTTCTTACGACGGTGAGCTATGCATGCACGGGACAGACCTCCCAGCAGGATGCACAAAAAGGAAAACATCGATGCGCTATTTTCTACTCGCCGCGCGTAGCGAGAAATGGGTTTGAAAATTTGTCTCGCGGTGGTGGTCAATCGGGCTGGTCATCCCAAAACGATGCCAGGCTCTGCCGGTCCTAAACAGATTTTCAACTAAAAATCCCAACTTTTCCTCACGGAATATTGAGAAGCGTGTGCCGATAGATCGCTGATTCTAAATAGGAATTTTTGCAAAAATTGCCGTATCTGAAAGTGTCTATGTTTTAGAAGAGCCAGAAAAAGCAAATTTTTAATGGGCATGAAGCCCCAAAAAGCAGTTTTTTTGGCTGTGAGATGTTGTTCCGCGCGGCATTTTTAACCGATCTGAAGAGATGGGTTAGCCGGAGGAAAAAGCGCTCAAACGCGCTGATATTGCCTAGCCATGAGATTGGCGGCTGACAATGACTGATCATACGGATCACAAGGTCCGTGTGGGTTCCGGAATGGAATTAAAAAGAAAGAAAAAGGCAAAAAAATGCCGAGACGTCGCATTGCGTAGCAATGGACGTTTAAAAACAAAGAATTAGACTGTCACCCACTATGCAAATGACGGCCGACACCAAAAATTTCGATATGGTTGCCCAGTAGCATCCTGCTGAATCTAACTCAATAGAAACCAAGACTGGGGTTGATGGCTCAAGTTTTATCCTGTCGAGCTAACAGCGCTGCACGAATCCAGCCCTAGACCCACACATTAGCGGGGCTAATTCTCAATGGTTTTTTGGGGGTTGTCAATCAAGATGAGTTTTACAGTGAAATACGTCAATTTTTGATGTTTTTTGATACTGAAATATTCCGACGAATAGGGCATTATTCTCCACAACTTATTTGAACTTCAAGAAGCTTTAAAAAAGCCCATTGATGTCGAAGAGAATGACATTATCTGAAGTCGATATTAGTTATTTGAAGTCTGGTAGGGTTTTTTGAACGTATACCGACTCCGGCGAAGTCAAAAAACGCTTACAACGGAATTCTTCCGTGCGTCGAAATAAGTCATAAAAACACATGCAGACACAAAAGAAGTCTCAATAAGTTTAAAGAAGCCGTTTAAGGGTTTATTATTAATTTTAGGAGTATCTTGTGAGAAAGAAAATAGTTAGAGGGATCGATGTTGGGTACGGAAATACAAAAATATGCCACGGTGGCGATGTTCCAAGCGCGCTTAAGTGTGAGCATTTTCCATCAATCGCGTCTCTTCATGCTGGTGTTGACAAGGGCGCAGGCGTCATGGCGAAGAGAGAACTGGTGGAAGTCGAGAGCGGCGGAAATGTCTACTTAGTCGGAAAAGACGCGCTCGATACACTCTCAGCCAGGGACGACCAAGGACGTACCCTGCTGACTGACTTCATTTTCACCCCGCAGCATTTGGCCCTGTACCGAGGCGGCTTAAGATATTTGAAAGAGCAAAATATCGATTTATTAGTTTCAGGATTACCTGTCAATTACTTTTCCCAGCACAAAGAACATATGGAACAGCGGTTGAAGGGAATTCACCAATATCCCGATGGCATTGAAATTAATGTCAAAGATGTTTGGATTGTTCCTCAGCCCATTGGCGGTTTCATTCATTATTTTTTTGATAATGATGATATTGAAGATCTGTCTGATCTTAAAAGTCTGACTATCGACGTTGGGTATTTCACGTTAGACTGGCTGGTTTGCCGGGGATTGAAACTTCTCGACGAAAGAAGCGGAAGCTGCCCTGGAGGCATGTCTTTAATTTTAGAAAAACTAACCCAGTTTATCGGCGAGGAGCGCGGCGTTCCGTTTTCCGATTACCATATGGTCGATAAAGGGATACGCAATGGATACAAAACGAGAATCCAGGGTAAGCCTTACGATTTCAGTCATTTTATTCCTCGCATTGAGGGGTATATCACCAACTCCATCCAATCTATGTTACGCAGTGTTGGAACTCTCGACGATATTGACGTGATTGTCTTGGTTGGAGGGGGCGGCCACTGTTATCAATCAGTACTTCAGAAATTGTTAAACGACCGGGAAATCATTATGCCTGACCATGGCGTCTATTCGAACGTGAAGGGTTTCTATTTGGCCGGCGCAGAAAGAGTTAAACAAAGCGAGAACTGATATGGAACCGATAAGAATTAATCTAATGATCGATCCGACGATGGATCATGAGTTGTTTCAATACCTCTCTAAAATCGGCTCGCGACGCCGGGCTGGCGAGGCCAGAAACCTTGCCACAGAAGGCTTGCGCCTGAAATCATCCGGGCTCAACTTAATGCCTTCCCCTCCCCTAATAAAAGGAGAGGAACCGCCATCGCCCCATCCAGTAAAAGAGGATGCCTCCCTGGAAACCAACCGCAACGAAATCGCTCTGGCAGGAGAACAAGAGAAAACCCTACTCAAAGAAGATCAAGAAAGTCAGGAAAATGATCAGAAAAATCAAGGCAAGGCGGAGGCTAAAAGAAAAAGTTTTATGGGGCAACTAGGGTCTCTCGGCTAATTTCCAGTTACCTCTTTAATCTTGCCAATATCAGCACATAAAAAACCACCAGTTAGCACATAGATTACCACCTTTGCGCACATAAACTACCACCATAAAAGTCGTATTGTATTGATTTTAAATGAATAAAAACCTGTAAACATGTATTAAACATGTTTTTAAATATGTACAACAACACATCCGGTTGCGTCATGTCAAATCTCACAATTGTGAAATGAAATCTCATAATCGACTTGGCCGCTCGCTCAAGCACCTGCTTGAAACGATTGAGCAGCTCGAAACCCTGTGCGTTTGGATTTCGGAGTGTCACCGAAGTCATCGATGCACCCAAGGCAAGCAGGTCCCATCCAGATGCGCCAAATAATGCCAAAAAATCTACGCCAAATAATGTAGAAAATTACACATCAGGCCCGGCCCCTGCCCCCCCGTTTAACTCTTGATAACGTATTTTATCAAGAGTAAAAGGGGAGCCAAAAACCCCTCGCATTTATCAACATAGCATGCTATGTTGATAAACAGCTAAACAGCTAAACAGCTAAACAGCTAAACAGCTAAACAGCTAAATACATAAACGTATAAACATTTATTAAAGAGACAGCCGATGGCAACCCCCGACAACACCACGCGCTGGACGGTCAAGGTCTCAAAAGACACCGACATCGCCGTGCGCAGTCTGCTCGCCCAGCGCGGTCTGAAAAAAGGCGATCTTTCCAAATTCATTGAGGATGCCGTGCGTTGGCGTGTCTTCGAGCAAACGCTGAGCGAGACGCGCGCCGCCTTTAGCGATCTCGCCCCCGAGGCGCTGCAAGAGCTGATTGACGAAGCCACCGAAGCCATCCGTCACGAGCGACGGCAAACGCTGGCCAACCCGCCGAAGCCAGAATCCTGATATGCGCGTGGTGCTGGACACGAACGTCCTGGTCAGCGCCTTGCTGATCGAAACATCCCTGCCTGCCCAACTGATCACCCAGTGGCGGCGTGGGCGCTTCGACCTGTTGACGGCCGACCTGCAGCTTGAAGAGTTAATGCGAGTCACCCGCTATCCTAAAATCAGCGCCCGCCTCAAAGCGTCGTTGGCCGGGCGTCTGATTAATGATTTGCGCGAGCTGGCCGTTTTGATTGATAGCCTGCCGCCGGTTGAGGTGTCGCCCGATCCTGACGACAATGATGTGCTGTCCATCGCGTTCGGCGGTGCGGCGGATTACCTGGTCACCGGCGATAAACCGCACCTGCTCGCGCTGGCTCGTCACGAAGGCACCAAGATTGTGTCCGTGCGCGACTTCATCACGCTGACACGGCTATTGCCATGAACACCCCTCAATCTCCGCTTTACGCGAGGTGAAACCATGACCGACCTTCAAACGATCCCAGCGCAAACCCGGCTGCTGACCGCCGAGGACTTTTTGCGCCTGAGCGAGGTGCCGCCCGAAGTCGAATGGTTCGCCAACCTGACCAACAAAGCGACGCGGCGCGCCTACGAAAACGCGATCAAGGATTTCATGACCTTTACCGGCATTCAGCAAGCGGACGAATTTCGCCGCGTGACCCGGGCGCACGTGATCGCCTGGCGCGACGACCTGGTGCGGCGCGACCGCAATGGCAGCACGATCCGCCACCGGCTATCGGCACTGGCGTCGCTGTTCGATTATCTGTGCGAGAAAAACGCCGTCACCCATAATCCGGTCAAGGGCGTCAAGCGGCCGAAGAACGACAGCGCCGAAGGCCGGACCCCGGCCTTGGGCGACCACCAGGCGCGCAAGTTGTTGGACGCTCCATCCGGGGCGACGCTGCGCACCCTCAGGGACAAGGCGATCCTGGCCACCCTGCTCTATCACGCGCTGCGGCGCGAGGAGCTGTGCAAGCTGAAGGTGAAAGACTTCAAGCAGGAACGACGTGGGGTGCCGCACCTGAAAGTGGCCGGCAAAGGCGGCAAGACCCGCTATGTGCCGTTGCATCCGGCCGCCGGCGGGTTGATTCATGACTATCTGGAGTTGGCCGGGCACGGCAGCGACGAGTCCGGCGCGCTGTTTCGTCCGGTCAGCAACAACACGAAAACCGGATTGGGCAAGGCCATTACTCCCGACGGCATCTATAAGCTCGTGCGCGCTTATTCCAGCGAGTTAGGTTTTACCATTGGCGCGCACTCGCTCCGGGCCACCGCGGCGACCAACGCGCTCGACCATCAGGCCGACATCGCCAAGGTGCAGGAATGGCTCGGCCATGCGAACATCGCGACGACGCGGATTTACGATCACCGGAAGACGCGGCCGGAGGATAGCCCGACGTTTAAGGTGAATTATTGAAGGTTGAGTAAGAAAGACGACTTACATCTCGTATTTTTTGCATAAGAGCCAAAGCTGAATTGCATTAATCAGACAGACAACACAAAATGTCATTATCAGGAAATCAAAAAGCAATTCTGCATAGGATAATGGAACAGCCAGTATCGCTTCCAACCCGGTATTCGCTATCTCCAGTGGAAGAAATAGCCAACTAAGCAATAGAAAGAATACTACACCACAAATTGATACGACTATACGCCGCTGATAGCCACGATATTCGTTAAGAACAGGGTCGCAAGTTCGTCTCTGTAAGTCATAAATCCAGAAAATGACGTTTATTAGTTTTTCAATCATAATACAATCATCTATTAAGTTTCTGTGATGCAGGGTAGCCATATTTCATGGCTTAAATTGTTAGATTTGCACTTGGCTATGATTTCTTGCTCAGGAGCTCAGTGATCTCTATTCGAAGAATTCTTCGTCTATTTTTTTAACATATAAAGTTTCCTCGATACGGCACCCGATGCCGTGGCGGATCATCAGGCGGGTGAGTTGGTCGCCGTCGATGAGCACGATCCTTTTGCTTAATTGTCCTGCGGTGTCGCGTGCTGATGGGGAAAAGGATGAGGCTGTGACGAATAGCCCCTTAGTGGCTTTGAAGCGGTCGAGGCTGCCAAAAAAGTCGCGAATGGCGCTCGCTCCCACTGTGTTGCCATTGGCATAGCGTTTGGCCTGCACATAGATACGGTCGAGTCCGAGCGGATCCTGATCAATAACGCCATCAATGCCGCCGTCTCCAGTGCCGCCGACAAGCGCTTTGCTGATATCGGCGACAGAACCTCCGTATCCCATGCCTACCAACAGTCGCACCACTAAGCTTTCAAAAAAAGCAGGCGTACCAGACCGGATCCGTTGTATCAGTTCATCGGCTAGAGCGACCTCCAACTGGCGATGAGCACTGCGCATGATCTCGTCGGGGGTCAGGGTTGCTAATATATCGGCAGGGGGAGTATCGCCATTCTCACTTTCGCCTTCGGCCCCCCGAAATTGCAGGATACCGGGGAAACGGTTCAGGTACTTAATGTCGATGCGTTCTGGCGGTGCGGCCAGAATTTTGCTCCCCTCCTCTGTGATGCGGAAATGAGCCCGCTTGGTCAGTTCCACCAGGCCAGCCTTGCCAAGATAGCTCTTCGCCCAGTGGACTCTATTGGCAAAAGTTGTTTGTTTTCCTGACGGCAGAAGGTGCGAACGGTCTTCCGCAGACAAGGCGAACTCGTCGGCCAGTCTTTCTATCACGTCGGAAATTTTCACTTCTCCCTCGGCAGCAATTTTTAGGACGGGGAGCATTAAGGTTTGAAAATCTGGGATCGACAAATGTTGTTCCTTCTTCAGTGTTTAAGGTAAGCGCTTAGCAACAAGTCGCCATGTATATGGGTTTGTACTGTGCGGCTGTTAATTGACGTTGCCGACAGCCAATACACGAGAACTTTTTGTAAGGTACTTATGTGGGTAAATGTTACACCATAGCTTATGGCGCTATTTACCCAATCGAATTATGTCTCGAAATCGGGTATCTATCGAGGATAATCCATAAATTGGATGGATAAACCCAAGCAAGAACCCGCTTATCACTTTTTTAAATTATTATAGATAGCGTTTTCTCTATTTATTTAGAAGCAGCTCCGCCATCCCGTCCAGCTTTGCCTTGACCTGTTTCCAGTCCGGCATTTGCAGGCTCAATAATCGATAAAACTCTGGGCTGTGATTATGTTCTTTCAGATGACAAAGCTCATGAATAATCACATAATCGATACATTCTCGGGGTGCCTTGACCAAATGCGGATTTAGCAAGATATGCCCCTGCGGTGAACAGCTACCCCATTGCTTCTTCATGGTCAAAAGCTTAATAGTCGGAAGTGTCTCCTTCAGCCATAACACGCTTGGCGCCAATGCTCGCAAGCGGCGATGAAAAACTTGGTGGGCATGAGAGGCGTACCAGTCTTTCAATAACTGACTGATTTTTTCAGTAGAACGATCAGGCGTAATGACCTGTAATTGCCCACGCAACAGTTTGACGATTGGTCGATGGCTGTTGGTTAAATCCAGCACTTTTAACGGGTAGCGCTTCCCCAAGTAAAAATGGCTTTCGCCACTGATGTATTGCCTGGGCAGCACTTCGGCTTGTGTATCCCGAATACGGGTAAGATTTTGTACCAACCAACGCGCACGTTTCTGGACCGCCTGCTTGATTTTAGACAGTTCAGCATCCACAGGAGCATCGACCTGAACCACACCATCAGGATGAATATGAATGGCAATTTTAGTTGTTCTATCGGCTAGAAAAGTGACTTGGTAACTAATTTCTTCAGTGCCGTAGCGGATGGACTGCTGCATCATCGCTCTTTGGACAGACCAACTCGTGTTATTTGCACGATATGCTCAATCACTTCCTTGGCCTTATCCATACCGATCATTTTGAACAGGCGCGGCAACAAGCCTTTACGGATTTCAGCTTCAATATTTTGTGGATTGACGGAGTTTTCCGCAACCGCCTTATCGACCAATTCATCAATGGCTAGTGCCTGTTCGACATAGCTTTGTCTGTCTATATCCGACAGGGCATTGAACGCCTCTTCACCAAACACCAACTTGAATACCCCAAAGTACGCCTTGGCATGCGGATTGGCCGCTAATGGATCCGGCGTATCCGGCACCTCGCGCTCTGCCAGCTTTTCTTCCAAATCCTTAAACAGCACGTATTGTTTGAACGGGTGCTCGAACATGGCTTCGGCATCGCGAATGGCTTGATCGAGCAACTCCGAAAACACTTTTTGCGCGTAAGGATCGTCTTGCAAGTCCTGTTCAATGGTTTTCTTCAAGCGGGTGCGAATAATATCGGTTTCGTTGCGGGTTTTTTCATCGCTCCATTCCTCGGGTTGTTGCTTGCCCAACTCATTGACGATAAATACGCCTTCCGGCTCGCGGATGCCCTCTCCGACCACATGTTTGTCGATCAGTTTTTTGATCCGCGTTGCGTACTCCGAATAATCGATGGTTTCACCGGCATCCTGCCTGGCAATTTGCCGAAGCTGACTGAAAAAACGCACATCCCGTTTATAGGTGCGAATGTCCTCCTCGCTGAAACTGCGATCTTCGTAAAAGCTGGAAGATCCCAGGGCAATTTCCAAACACAAACTAAACGCGGTCAACGCTTCGTAAAAATCTTCCCGTACCTTTTGCTTGGCGTCATAGCTATCACCCTCATCATCGGTTTGGTAATGCGGAATCAGCACTTGGCGAAACTGTTCCAGATCGGCACGATTTTTAACGTCTTTAAATATCGCCCACAGCTTGTCATGCAAAACTGGCAACTTTTTATACTCGGTGCTGACTTGATGGTAGAGACCAATCAGGTCGTCGATGTCGTAGCCGTCTTGGGTGCGTTCGGCGAGATTTTGGTAGGCCTCCAAGGTAGTATCCAGCTCTTTCAAAATGCCGCGGTAATCGATCAGCAAGCCAAATTTTTTCAGCTCATGGAGACGATTGACGCGGGCGATAGCCTGGATCAGGTTGTGCTGTTTAAGCGGCTTATCGATATACAACACTGCGTTGCGCGGTTCATCAAATCCAGTTAACAACTTATCCACGACAATCAGGATTTGCGGATCGTCTTCATCGGCGAATCGACGAATCACTTCCTTGGTATAGGTCTCTTCGCTTTGGTTGCCGACATGCTCTAGCCACCATTGTTGCACTTCCGGCAATTGGCTTTCGTCTACTTCCTCATGACCCTCACGAGTGTCGGGTGGCGACATGATGATCGCGCTGGAAACCACACCACTTTCATCGAGATATTTCTTATAACGGATCGCTGATAACTTGCTGTCAGTTGCCAATTGCGCCTTCAAACCATCGGCCACGTTTTTGACGAAATGGTCGGCAATATCATGCGCAATCAGCTCAATGCGGCTTTCGGATTGGTAAATCTGACCTTTCTGCGCGAATTTCTTTTTCAAATCGGCGCGCTGCTTTTCGGTCAAGCCTTCGGTAATACGCTCGAACCAGTTATCAATGGCCTTGGCATTGGTACCGAGCTCCGGCACCCGTTCTTCGTAAAGCAATGGCGTTACCGTGCCATCTTCCACCGCACGCTGCATGGTGTAGGCATGGATGATGGGGCCGAATTTATTGGTGGTTTTGTCGTTTTTCAGCAGCGGCGTGCCGGTAAAGGCGATGTAAGCCGCGTTCGGCAAGGCCTGACGCATGCGCTCGTGGGTTTCGCCGCCGTGGCTGCGATGGCCTTCATCGACCAACACGATAATGTCGGAGCTGGGATTGTGGCATTCCGGCTGTTTGGAAGCGGTAGCAAATTTATTGATGATCGAGAACAAAATCCGCTCGTTACCCTGGCTGATGCGCTGTGCCAAATCCTTACCCGACGTGGCCTTGGCTTTTTCGATATCCCTAGGCGAGGCCAAGGCACCGGCATTGGCAAATACCTTGCTCAACTGCGTTTCCAGATCGATCCGGTCGGTCACCACGAAAAAACGGCAAGGTTTTAGCTGCTCATGCAAAATCAGGGCTTTGGCCATGAATACCATCGTAAATGACTTGCCGGAACCGGTGGTATGCCAAATCACCCCGCCTTGGCGGGCATTGCGGCTATCCTTGCGCGTAACCTGATCGACCAGTTTTTTGATGCCGAAATACTGCTGATAGCGCGCGGCAATCTTGCCGCTTTTCTTATCGAACAAAATAAAAAAGCGCATGAATTCCAGTAACCGGTCAGGCTGCAGCAAGCTGACAATCAGCTTGTCCTGGCCAGTCACTAACAGCTTACCTTGCGCGGCTTGGTTATCGAAATACTGCCGCATCCAAGCCGGCCTGTGTCCGAACAACTGCGCGGCCTGACTATCAGATAACCCTGTGTTCTTGATCGCGTCGAAGGTATCGTCTTGCAGCAATTCTTCCCGCCATAACGCCCAAAATTTGGCCGGTGTTCTGGTTGTACCGTAACGGCCATCCAGACCATTCACCGATAACAGTAACTGGCTGTAGGCAAACATATGCGGAATCTCGGCGACACCTTGGTTTCTGAGGTGCTGTGAGATGCCTTCCTTGAGCATATCCTTGTGCGGATTATGCGGATCGGGGCGCTTGGCTTCTATGCACACCAAGGGAATGCCATTCACAAAACAAACGATGTCCGGCCTTCGAGTACCAGTACCGCCGGCATTCAATACTTCGAATTCGTCGGTGACCTGAAAGCAATTATTGGCCGGGTTTTCCCAATCGATGAGGGCGATGGTCGGTTGGGCTTTTTTACCGTCGATGAATTCGGTAACGGTCACCCCCAGGGTCAAGTGGTCATACAGGCGCTCGTTGGCGGACAGCAAGCCTTCGCCCAAGCCGGGCGAGGCCAACTGCCGCACGATGTCGTCGATGGCATTGTTGGAGAGCGGATAGTCCTGGCCTTTCCAGTTAAACCGGCGTTTTCGCAGTTCAGCGATCAACACCGACCGCAACAACACTTCGGAGGTTTGTCCGCCGCGATAGGCAAGTGCTTGCGCCGGAGACAGATACTCATAACCCATCGCCATCAGCACCTGCAAGGCGGGGATTTGCGAACTAAAGACTTCCTTGGTTTCAGGGATAACACTCATCGGTCTGTATCCGTAGCACCTTGCACGATCCGCAGATAACGTTCCAAGGTAGCTTGTTCCAGGTTAGCCACCAGCTCGATAAACAGACTGTAATCGCCGCGGGTATGCGCGGTATCCAGGGCATCGTAATAAGCCAAGCGATTCTCGACCGGAATGATCACCGGCAAAAAGCCGCGCCGCATCAATTCGAAATTCATCAACAAGCGCGAGGTCCGGCCATTACCGTCCACAAACGGATGGATGCCGACGAAATCGACGTGCAGCCGAGCGGCGCATTCCACGGGGTGTAAGGCACTTGAACCGCTGTACCATGCCATCAATCCCGCCATCGCCTCCGGCACCTTGATAAAATCCGGCGGCAGATGCTCGGCGCCGGCGATGACCACGTTTTCCTGCCGGTATTGGCCTGCGTTACGGTCGTCGATGTTTTTCAGCACCAAATGGTGAATCGATTTGATTTGCCACTCACTCAAGGCTTCCTGATTTTGCACGATGGCTTCGACGTAATCGATGGCTTCCTTGTGGTTGATGACCTCGAAATGCTCGCGCAGTGGCTTGCCACCGATGGTGATACCTTCCAACACCACCTTGGTTTCCTTCAAGGTTAAGGTGTTACCCTCGATGGCGTTGGAATGGTAAGTCCATTCCAGCACCTGTTGTTCGTGCAGGGTGCGAACGGTGTGTTCCGGCAATGGCCGCAGGCTGTCCAGACGGGACTTGAGGCGGTCGATTTCGGCGAAGCGGACGGCAGTGCTCATGACTCATCGACCTTCACACGGCGTTTGCCGGTGAGCAGTTGTTGCATCAGGGCTTTTTTCTCTTGCTTCAGACAGGCGAGTTTTTGTTGCAGGGTTTCGATTTCGCGATTGGCAATAGTGAGGATACGAGCGATTTTTCGTTGCTCAGCTAGAGGGGGCAACTCGAATTTATACCATTGTTCAAAGTCTCCAGGCATATGAGGAATACCGGAGCCTTCTCGGACTTTTCTAATTCTAGAATTATCATATTCGAGAAAAAACGCTATAAATCGAACGTCTACTTTATTTATATTAAAGGAATAACATACTACGGTTGATGAAACCGCTCCTTTTAAACCGGTAGCAACCTTACCTGCATTTTCCCCATCCCATAGCATTAAGATATTTTCTTCATTGCACAATACAACGTCTGGATCTTCTGTGAATAAATTAAATTCTCCATCTAGCGAAGACGCACCAATATAAGGGATTCCAAGCATTTTTTCATTTGTTGAGGCCAGGGAACCCTTTCTCCGTTTACCTTTGATAATCCATTGAAATTTTGTGTTCATCCATTCATCTTGGAATTCTGAAAAACGAAGCTTTCTTGTTAAAAGTTTTCGTTTTAGAGCCAATTTTTGAGATAAGCTCACTTCAATTAATTTTTCGGTTTTGTTTATTGCCTTATCCCAAGTCGAGAGAATTTTTCCAATTTTTCTTTGCTCGGGTAACGAAGGGATATTAACCGGAATACGTTTGAAATCGTTGAAATACAGACGCAGCCTATCGGAGGTTAATCCGTAGGAATAAGCCCAAAGCAGATAAATGAGCCGAGAGCTTTTAAATAAATAGGAGGCATATAAAGGGTCGATGCCTTTCTTGGGCGCCAGTACGACATAGGCCGGACTTAATAAACCGTCCTGATCGGCCAAACCGGAGGCACCCTGCCACATGCGCATCATGTTGTAGACAATGTCGTTTTTGCGCACCAATAAATGCTCTTCGTCGGATAAATTGGTTTCCATCTTTCTATCCAGCGATTCCCGTGTCACGACGCCATTATTCATGGTGACCGAGAGCATCGGCAGGCCTGGTGTTCCGCGTTCCCGGCGGCTGGTAAAAAAATCCCCAAGCTTATGGTCGCCTTCATAAATCATTTTTCAACTCCATCTGCTCGAATTTCAGAGTCATCCTCTTTTGCTACTAATCGCTGCTGCACCGCTAGCCGTTCCCGTTCCAGCTCAAGTCTCAATTCGTCTTCAGTCGGCAAATAAGGCAGATATTTTGCGGCGAACAATTGCTGGTTGTCGGCCAGTACCGAGTATTTGGCGATGGTTTCGCTTTTCTGGCTGCACAAGATCAGGCCGATGGTCGGGTTGTCGTCCTCGCCTTTTTTATACCGATCGTAAATCCTGACGTAACTATCCATTTGGCCGACGTCCTGATGGGTCAGCTTGCCGAGTTTCAGGTCGATCAGTAAAAAGCATTTGAGCTTGAAGTTATAAAACACCAGATCGATGTAAAAATCCTGGTCGTCGGTGCTGATGCGTTGTTGCCGCGCGACGAAGGCAAAGCCCTTGCCCAACTCCAGCAGGAATTGCTGCAAGTTATCGATCAGGCCTTGTTCCAGCTCACTTTCCAGGAAGGTTTGCGACGGCAGATTCAGAAAATCCAGCACGTAGGGATCGCGCAGATAATCTTCCGGTCTGACACGCAATTCGGTGGTGTTTACCTGAGCTTCCTGCTCGACGGCGGCACGATCCTGACTGGCTAACAGGCGTTCGTAATACAGCACGCCGATTTGCCGTTCCAGTGCCCGCGCGCTCCAGTTTTGATCCATGGTTTCCTGCATGTACCATTCCCGCGCCTTTGGGCTTTCTACTCGTATCAGTAGCCGGTAATGTGTCCAACTTAATTTGTGACGCAGTGCGTCACGATTTGGAAAGCACAGATAAAAGCTGCGCATATTGCGCAAGTTGCTGGCATCGAAGCCTTTACCAAACTCCCGCGTCAGATGATCCGACAATTGTTGCAACTGTTGTTTGCCGTAAGCGGCGCGCTGCTGCCCTTGCTGTTCGTCTTCGACGATCAAGCGGCCGATATGCCAATAGGCCTGCACCATTTCGCTGTTGACGGTTTGATTGACCCGCTGACGTGCCTGCTCGATGATTTGCCGAATATCCGACAACAGTTGATGATTTGCGGCATCAAGCGTCATAACCCAACTCTTTCAAGTAGTGATTCATTTCGATTTCCAGCTCGGCCAATTGCGCCTTCAACTGCTCACGCTCCTTGCGCACCGCCAGTAAATCGATTTCCGTCTCTTCCTCGAAGGTATCGACATAACGCGGAATATTTAGGTTGAAGTCGTTTTCCTGAATGTCTTTCAGGCTGGCGAGATAAGCGTATTTATCCACCGATACGCGCTGGCGATAGGTGGTGACAATGTTTCGAATATCCTCCGGACGTAGGAAATTTTGGTTTTTGCCGTCGCGATAATCGCGGCTGGCGTCGATGAAAAGCACCTTGTCGTCGGTTTTGCGCTTTTTGAAGATCAAAATGGCAGCGGGAATACCGGTGCCGTAAAACAGTTTTTCCGGTAGGCCGATCACCGCGTCCAGCAGGTTTTCCTCAATCAGTTTTTTACGAATCTGGCCCTCGGCGGCGCCACGGAACAATACGCCATGCGGCACGACCACGCCCATGCGGCCGGTACCGGGCTTGAGGGTTTCGATCATGTGCAGGATAAAAGCGTAGTCCCCCTTGGTTTTGGGCGGGAGACCGCGGCGGTAACGGCTGAAGCGGTCATGCTGCGCGTCCTCATAGCCCCATTTTTCCAGCGAGAACGGCGGATTGGCGGTCACGATGTCGAAATGCTTGAGCGTTTCGTCGGGATTCAACAGTTTCGGGTTGCGCAAGGTATCGCCCCATTCGATACGGTGATTGTCCTCGCTGTGCAGAAACATGTTCATTTTCGCCAGCGCCCAGGTGGATCCAATGGCTTCCTGGCCGAACAGTGCGTATTTTTTGGAGCCGTTGAAGTTATCGCGGATTTTGCGGCCGCATTTCATTAATAAGGAACCAGAACCGCAAGCCGGATCGCAGATCTCGTCGCCTTCGCGCGGTTCCAGGATTTCGGCAATCAGGTCGGAAACTTCCGGCGGCGTATAAAACTCGCCGGCCTTCTTGCCAGCGCTGGCGGCGAAGTTCTTGATCAAAAATTCGTAAGCGCCGCCGATGATGTCCAACTTACCGATGCGCGACGGGCGTAGGTCGAGCGTGGATTTATTGAAGTCCTCCAGCAAGTGGCGCAGGATGTTGTTCTTCTGTTTGTCATCGCCCAGTTTGTTGGAGTTGAAGGTGATGTCCTGAAATACGTCGCGCAGCTTGGTGATGTTGGCTTCTTCGATGGCGTGCAAGGCTTGATCGATGCGCTCGCCGTTGCCGGGCTCATGCCGGCGGTCGAAAAGATTGTAAAAGCTGGCGAACTTTGGCAACACAAAGCGTTCGCTTTTCATCAGCTCTTCGATCAATTCCGGCTCGTCGCCATGTTCCTTTTGGTATTGGTCGTAGTGATCCTGCCAGACGTCAGAAATGTATTTCAAAAACAGCATGGTCAGGACGTAATCCTTGTAAATGCTGGGGTCAACTGTGCCGCGAAAGCTGTCGCAGGCGGCCCATACGGCTTTGTTGATGTCATCCTGTTTGATTGGATCCATGGTCTCATTCATAGCGAATTCTCTGGTTTTTCTAGTTATCACGCAGCAGCTGACGGGTTATGCCGGTCATCGTACGCTGCATATTGTCGGTTAAGGCGGCCATTACCCGCAGCTGGTGTTGCCAGGTTTTGTTCAATGCGACGATGGCATGCTGCTTTTCGAGTGGCGGTATTGCCAATTGCATGTTTTCCAATTCTTGCCGACCGATAGCCTGCACCATGCTGCCATGCGATGACTTTTGTAAATATTGCTGAATCGGTTCCTGATTGATTTGCCACGCCAAAAATCCAGGTAACACGTTAGCCTCGCGCTTTACGGTGAGGTGAAAAAAATGCGGCGATAGAACCGTGTTGAACGGAATCTCATCTAATAGCACCGCAAAGTTGCGATTGCCTCTGGCTGCAAATAGCAAATCTCCGGGCTTCAACCAATCCGGCTGCTTCTTCCCCGGCAAATCAGTCACCAACAAACCATTCCAATTTACACCGCGTTCGGCGTCAACATCTTTCATCTGAATTACGCGCGCATTTCCATCGAGTTCTTCCTCGATCTTGCCGCGAAAAGGATGGCCAGCGCGAATAGTGGCGATTTGCTTTAAGAGCTTCATGTCTTGCTTACAACCGTGAGTGCTTTGATGCATATTTTAGTCAAAAATAGTGCATCACACAAGTTGATGCAATATTTGCTTGACACACAAAAAGATGGTGATAGCATTATTAACGTCAATCTCTTTGATGCGTTAAATTTTTTTTAGAAAACCCTTGAAATGAAATCAAGCAACCCTATATCGACACCATCCACTAGATGTTGTGATATTTTTGCTTTATTGTTAGAACATATAGTGCTTATTCACCATTTTTGGAGACTCAACTTGAGTACACAGATTACATTTTTTCCGGTTGGTAACGGTGATATGACTTTGATTGAGCTTGACGACGCCAAGCAAACCAAAATTTTGATCGACATGAACATCCGAGAAAGCGCGGATGACGAAGCCAATCAGGATTACTTTGATGTCGCCAGCGAACTGAGAAGTCGCCTTAACAACGATTCGAAAGGCCGCCCTTACATAGATGTTTTCCTGCAAACTCATCCGGACCAAGATCATGTGAGAGGCCTGGCCAAACATTTCCATCTTGGCGCCATTGGCGACTACAAAGAGCCCAAAGAAGGCGAGCAAGCAAAAATCATCATTCAAGAAATTTGGTCGTCCCCGATCGTGTGGCGGCGCGCAGACCGGCGCACAGGCCACACTTTATGCGAAGATGCAAAAGCGTTTAATACCGAAGCGAAGCGCCGTGTCAACTTGGAGGACCGTAAGGATTCCTTCGTAAATGAGTAACATCCCTGGCTTGGTTACATCTGGAACGTCACGCCGTAATCAATTGGCTCCAAATCCCGATCCCGAAGTTCGTATGTGCCAAAACGATTGGCGTGATGCGTCCGAAATGGACTAAACACAGCGGCCAACTCTGGCGTCAACTTCATTCCTTCGGTTTCCAACTCTTTGAATGCCTGCGTCATCGTATGGCAATTGTGGAAAATCATCAGATTGGCAATCAGGTGGTTGTACTTGATTATCTTCAACTGATCTTCGCGCACATTCTCCTCAATGGTGTCCGATCCGAAATACGCCCACTGCGCAAAGTTGTTGAAACCTTCGCACTTGTTTTGCGCCGCTTGGATGACCTGGCGTAGCGCGTCGTCGCTGATATATTCCAGCAGGAAAATAGTGCGGACGACCCGGCCCAGCTCACGAAAGGCGAAATACAGTTTGTTTTTCCGGCTTGCAGTGCCGAGCTTGCGCAAGATGGTCGATGGTTGAATACGCCCGGCACGAATCGATTGCGCTACTTGCAGCATGTCCGGCAAATGACAGGCAATCAAATCCCAATCGATGGCGTCCTTGGTAAACAGGTCATCAATGTGTTTATACACTGCGTCGGCGCTCGGACGAAACCATTTCAAATCTTTCCAGTTGCGAATACGTGGCATCAGCTTGATACCCAGCAAAAACGCCAAGCCATAAACGGGTGCGCTTTGCGCCTGGGTATCGCCATGTAAAGTATCGGGCTGAATATCCGACTTGTTCTTTGTCAGCCCATCCAGGATGTAAACGGCTTCCCAGACACCGCAGGGAATGAAATGCGAAAACAGCGCAATATATGTATCGCTGACATGGTAATAAGCAATGCCGCCATAGCCGCCGTAACGGATATGCCGTTCCGACAGCAGATTATTTTCATACAGATTCCATTGCGTACCGTCTGCCGCCGCGCGTTTTGTATCGCCCCAATAGCGTGGCAGTTGAAATTGATTGTATGCATTGATGGTCGTAGAAATGGCGGCCTCCAGCTTTTCCGTCGTGACTTGGCGTTGATTGACGAATGACACTTGCCGAGCACTGACATCGGCAATGTTCTTGGCAATTTGTGTCGGCCCTAAACCTGTGCCATAGGCGAACACCGTCAGAATCTTACGCCGGTCTTCCTCCAGTAACTTACCTTTGTGACCACTCAACGGGCCAAAATGCTTGCCCCACCCAAGCCATTGCATGGTATCGGCAAGCACATCCAACAACGAAAGGCCCATGCTATCGAGTTTTCTTCTTAACGCGTCATCCATCTCCTTGAAGCCTTGCGGAATCTCTTTTTTCTGTTGCCGGCCCAGCTTTGGCCTGCCATTTATGATCTTGAAATATGCATTTTCCTGATAAGTCTTGTCAGCCTGTTGTGCCGCCTCGGTCAGTAGGGTGCGAACATGCTCGA
>Ga0208630_100081_pt1 | contig 35291 bp, 29 predicted proteins | sample LakWasMet32_HOW6_2_FD_183874 | JGI IMG/M metagenome (GOLD analysis project Ga0208630, IMG submission 183874) | Freshwater sediment methanotrophic microbial communities from Lake Washington under simulated oxygen tension - Sediment Metagenome... | ecosystem: Environmental > Aquatic > Freshwater >... | reverse complement strand
TTCATCCGAATCAAGCATGTTGACATCAGCCGCCAAGGTCGCCGGTATAGCCGGTCGGATCGCGGCCGACGCAACAGCTAACTTGGCGCAAGGCGCCACTGAAGTCGCCAAGGAAAAGGCGACCAGCATCAAAGAAGCGGGAATGGATCGCATTGCCGATACCACAGGCGGAAAAATCGCTGCTGCTATTAAAGGGCAGGGCAGTGCCGCCCCAACATTTGACGGAAACACCCTAGCCTCAGCAAAATCTGGCGACGTCGATCAAGAGTCGGAAGTAGCGACTTTCCGCGACCGCGATAATAATCGCGTTAGCCTATAGGGAATTCTGATGTTCATTGACCTACCTCCACAAATGCAAGAGCGCGTTGTCTGTTCGATCTCGGCCGCCGTAAAGTACGAAATCCCTGCCAACATTATGTTGGCAGTGGCGGAGAAAGAAGCGGGTAAACCGGGGCAGTGGGTGCGCAATACTAACGGCACCCATGACGTAGGCCCGATGCAGTTCAACACATCGTACCTGCGCGATCTGACCCGGTACGGAATCACGGCGAACGATGTAGCGGCAGCCGGCTGCTACTCGTTCGATCTGGCCGCCTGGCGATTACGGATGCATATTCGCAACGACAAGGGCGATCTGTGGACGAAATCCGCTAACTATCACTCGCGCACACCACGATACAACGCCGTGTACCGCGCCGATCTGATACGCAAGGCGTCGAAGTGGGCCGAGTGGCTGGAAGCCCGTTTTGTGACGTTGGATGTGACAAAAGAGGGCGCTACGGTCTCGATGCCGACTAAGGTTCAAGAAGTTGTTCAGCAGGTATCGGCTACGCCGGCGAAGCCACGGATGACGAAGACGGTTCAATCTACCCCCATCTCCAGTTATGTCTCCCGGCAAATTATCTTCAACAACCCGACCAACACTGAGTAACGGAGGGGCAGGGAGCCCTGTTCTTCTAAATCGATTGACAACCGCTCTAAGCCACGATTTTCAGTGGCTGGAGTTTGGCTGGTCAATTTTTGGTCAATTTGACTTAACTCCAGAGAGGGCAGAGAGTTAGGATAAATTGTGACGAATTAACGACAGGGTTATCCACAGATTTTGTGGATAGATTTGCCAAATGCTTTTCTTTTCCTGCTCATTTTATAGCTAGTTACCTGGCTCCATAAAACGGCAATCGTCAAAGCCTACTTTATGAACAAGGTTTGCCTTGAACCATTACAGAAGTGTTAGAAGAAAAAAGCCATCGTACCTCTTGTTTTTTTATATAGTAACCCCACTGTAACCTGAGCGTCAGTCTGGAGCATAACAGTTTGCAAATAATGAATGACGTGCCAGTTTCTCAGTCTTTTCGATTCAGGAGGGGAGAGCATGTCATCTTTAAATATTTCAGAGTCACGGCCTGTTCATGTTCTAGCGCTGTCTGGTGGTGGTTTTCGCGGCTTATTTACAGCGACGATATTAGAAGTTCTTGAGGAGCAACTCGGTTGCCCCTTATCCCATCGTTTTGATCTTATTTGTGGTACATCCGTTGGAGGTTTATTGGCTCTTGGATTGGCACTTGAAATTCCTGCATCCACGCTTAGGGGGTTGTTCACTAATCATGGCAAGGAAATTTTTTCAGGCCGTAAATTAGGTAAGGTATTAATTCCGGGGTGGGGATGTGCCAAACATCCTGCCGACGGAATTCAAAAAGTTCTAGCCGACGATAAGATTTTTGGTAAAAAACGGATCGAGGATTTATTACATCCGGTACTTATTCCTACTGTCAACGTGGCTAAGGGACTGGGGCAAATCTTCAAAACTCCTCATCACCCTCGCTTTGAGCTAGACCATAAAATGCTGTTGACAGATGTTGCCCTAGCCACCACCGCTGCTCCTACTTTTTTTCCTATTTCAAGAAATCAACGGGGCATGTTCGTTGATGGTGGTTTACTCGCCAATGCACCTGGCTTTTTCGGGTATCACGAGGCCAAGCACTTTTTGAATGCTGATCCAAAACAGGTAAGAGTACTATCGATAGGAACGTTATCTCTCGGAAAATCTCTTCGAGGAGGTACTCATGCAGACAAAGGTATCCTGGGATGGGGAAAAAAGCTTGTAGAGTTAATGCTTGCAGTGCAAGAAGGGTCTGCAAACTACCTTCTACAGCATGAGCTGGAAGATCGTTATCTTCTTGTTGATTTTCCTCCTACATCCGATCAAATTCGAGACATTTCATCGTTAGATAAAGTCTCGAAGCGCTCCATCGAGACGTTAACTAACTTAGGCCACATTGTTGCCCAAGATACGCTGGGAAAAACTAATTTTCAGCCTTTTAAAACGCATCAAGCAGCTCCCGTCATTTTTTACCATGGCAAAAATGCCAATCATGCAGAGGAAAATCAGGAATGCTAAATTTGAGTCCCTTATTCCATACCACAACGGATGAAAACTGTTTAATATGCGAGCTAGATATTCCTGATGATATGCGGGAACACATGGCACAGATAAAGAGAGATCTTCGCCGGCATTTAAGGAACCAGTTGGTCTCTGCATTGAAAATGGTTGGCGTAGAAGAGCCAATTGAACCACGCTTTTTTACTCAAGGTTCCTGGGTTTATAAAACGATTAATCATCCTTGCATTACGCCGCCTCAGCAAGCTGATTTAGATGATGGTTGCTATTTGCCTATGACATTTGTCAAAGATACATCAAACCGGCCTAAAACCGCCTCTAAATTATTTTTTTCGGCTGTTGAAATGGCGATGCAGTCCTTTGCAAATAAACATGGATATGAGTTGGATAAAGAAAAGCCGACTTGTGTCCGCCTGATCGTAGATCAGCGATGCCATATTGATATTCCACTTTATGCCATTCCAGATGAGGAATATCCGAAATTAGAAAAAGCGGCTCTTTCCCACGGCTTTGAAAGCCTCAGCGAGGCGATGATACTTGATTCTGCACGGGAATGGGAAACTCTTCCAGAAGATGAAGTATTACTGGCTCATCGGGAACACGATTGGATAATTTCTGATCCTCGCCCTGTGTTTCTATGGTTTAACAAAGAGGTAGCTATTCATGGGGAACAATTACGCCGCGTAATTCGTTATTTAAAAGCATGGCGTGATTATCAATGGAAGCACGGAGGCCCGTCGTCGATTCTCTTAATGGCTACAGCTTCCCTGGTTTTTGAAAAACAGGAACGCCGAGATGATCTGGCATTGCTTCATGTAGCGAAACACATGCCAGATAGGTTACGGGAAGGCGTTAATAACCCGGCTAATTCCGCTGAAAGTTTAACCGATCGATTAGGAAAGGACGGGGTAGAGGAAGCAGCAAGCAAGCTTGCCGATTTAGCTCGATATATCGAGGGGGCTGTCTTAGCCACTGATGCAAGTTTGGCATGTCGCTGGATGATCGAGCAGTTTGGTAATCGGTTTCCGCAGGAGCCGCATCGCATTAAACAATCAAACGCAGAGGAAACCGTACGCTCATCTGCAGTTAAAATTAGTAATTCTCCTCCCGCCGTTGGAAGTATTATGGCAGGTGGTAATTGTCCTTAATTGCAGTCACTTCAGTGCTCCGTGAACGGGGTTGGATTCCAGCCCCTTATACCCAGGACGGTATCCCATGGTTCAACGGCGTACTTAACACTATCAGAGGACCGGTTGAGTGTCGTCTTGGAATACCGGACGAGGACTTGGTCAGGCTTCCTATAATTATTCTCAAAAAACGGCCTCCATATCTCCCTCCGGTAGTTCCCCACCTTAGTGCAGATAACGAGCTATGTTATGCCGCTAAAGGGACTCTTGTATTAAATCCCATTACACACGGTGACTCGGTCTTATACTGCATCGCCCAAGCCGAGGAAGTGATGAATCGAACCTTCACGGGCCGAAGTTTTAGGGATTTCAATGACGAGTTTATGATGTATTGGGGACTAATTCCGGCATTTGTTGATCTTCCTTTGGAAGGCTTAGCTTTAGCACGAGCTTTTAGGGCAAATAATGAAAAGTGTACTGACCCGCTTTTTATTGCCATTGGGAAGGATTTTGAATCTATTAGCCAGAGATTGCCACAAGACCGCTATGCGTTGCTGAATGAGCCAGGCGCACCAGTTTATGTCTTGAATACATCCAAAAGACCCGGAGCGATTGAAGGACATTGGCCACCACAATCTATCAGGCAATTTCTGAATTGGCTGAGGCGGGTCGATTCGCACTGTGCGGGTAAGGCCAGACGGGCTATAAATTATTTTGCAGGTCGAAATTCTTGGTTTATTTTGTTAATTCGAACGCCTCAAGCGTGGCCTGGGGTTTTTATCGCATTCCCTAAAAAACCACCAATTATTACAGGCCGATTTAAATCTCAAAAGAGCAAACAAATTAAAGCATGGATAGAGCAATCCTTGGTTTTCCCTTTGAATATTAATCGGATTGATTCAGCCTTTATCGCTCAGCGAAATCGTCCTGGCGAGCCTACTCTTTTAGGTAGGCGCATAGCTCTCGTGGGCTGCGGAACTATTGGTGGATATTTAGCGGATCTGTTGGTTCGGGCAGGTGCCGGAAGTGATGGGGGAGAACTTAGATTAGTTGATCCAGATCACCTTACGGCGGCAAATTTAGGGCGTCACCGACTTGGGTTACCCTTTCTTGAAATCAATAAGGCCGAAGCCGTGGCTACACAATTAGCCCAGGATTTTCCAGGGATTAATTTGCGAGCACTTCCTGTTGATATTCGTGAGGCTCATCTAGGATCAGTCGAATTAGTCATTGATGCTACTGGTGATGAAGCAATTGCCATGTGGATGGCCCAACATTTTGGTCGCTTTGAGCAATTCGTGCCAATCCTACACACTTGGATTGAAGGTGCTGGTGTCTCCGTTCGTTCATTGCTAAGAGACATACCGGAGGCGGGTTGCTATATGTGCTTTCGCTCAGGGGTTCGAGAAACAGGCTCTTTTGGCCTATCGTCTCTGAATGACCCTAATGCACTGATTCACCGAGCGGATGGATGCGATAGCGTTTTTGTGCCATTTTCTGGCTCAATTTCGCTTCAGGCAGCCGCATTAGCGATGGACTCCGTGATGGCGTGGGTCCGGGGAACCTCCGGCGCCCGATTACATACACGGGTGTTGGATAATTCTTTAGGACGGCCTGTTCCAGAGCAAAACCTGATCCACCAAGACGGGTGTTTATTGCGTCTATGAGTGCTTGGCGTCACCCTCACCAATTTAATCTCGTGATTGCCTCCGCCGAATGCTTATCGATCATGAGTAACTTCGAGCAGAATAGACCTGAAAAACCAGAGTCAGGGGGTCTTCTTCTTGGTCGCCGTCGAGGCGATCATATTGAGATAATCGCTGTTACTGAACCTGGCCCAGGCGATATTAGGCAAAGAGCCTTTTTCCACCGTAGAGACCCATCACATCAAGAAAGTGCCATTCGCTTCTGGAAAGAATCAAATGGCGAAGTCGATTATGTGGGTGAATGGCACACCCATCCTGAATTTCACCCCACTCCGTCGGGCTTAGATTGCGAACAGTGGCGAAAAGCGTCTTTAGCTTATGGAAAACCTCTTGTAGTAATTATTGTTGGAATCAATACTTTTTTTTGTGCGTGGATGCTCGATGGATCTATTACACCACTAAAGTCTGTTTAATTGGGGTTCTAAGCCGGAACCGCCGAAAATTCCGTCGGAAAACGTTGCAAGCATGGTTTCCGGCTGCTCGTGCAATCCGACATGGTTTGTCGTGCATGCTTTGCCTCTGCAAGCGTGCTGCTTTGGTCGATGGAACGGCGGTGTCTGGAAACAACTGTTTGGCGACAACTCGCGTCAAAGCTGCTTTGGGAGCCTGATGGAAAAATCGGCGGTTCCGGCTTAGAACCCCTATTAGGACAAAATAGGCTTTTACGCCGCTATCTGGTACGGATTGCCCCGCCTTGTCCTTGCATTGTATTCATGTTGTCTTGCAGCCGTTCCGCGCTCGTCCTTGTCAGCTCGCGCTCCCTCGTTCCTCGCTTGTCACTCAGGAAAGAGGCGTTCAGCAACTTCTATTGCTTCATCCAGTGTGTCAAAAACCCCGTAATTTGTCGGGCGATCCCACGCCCCGCCATCGAGGCGGCGCACGTTGTACCTCGTTTCAGTTGAGGAACATTCGTCGGAAAGGATGAAAGGAATACGCCACCAGGTAAGCATTTCTTTTTGGCTGCGTTCTTCGTTCGGAGTACAAAAGAAATCGGGCGGCAAATCTGGGTTAATCGAGATTTTAGTTTTTATCATGTGAATCGTTATTGTCGTGTTAACTGTAGCGGAAACGCTGGAGGCCGCGCCGTTCACGGCTGGCCGATCTTTTCGTAATATACCAAGGGGCCGCTATGATGCTTTGTTTTTGCGCCGGTATCGTTCCAGGCGTTCCCGCCAGCCGAAGAAGATACCGCCTCGTTCTCGTGGATGAATCCGTCTCCTATCAGTTTTAAGGCGCTTTCTCCTGTTTCGACGTTAGGATAAATTGCGACGAATTAACGACAGGGTTATCCACAGATTTTGTGGATAGATTTGCCGAACGCTTTTCTTTTCCTGTTCATTATGGGGTTAATTAACCCCAACCTGGGGCTGGCACGCGACAATATGTCACATTATTAACATAAGAGTACTCTGATATGCTATTAAACATTGCTTATGCTCATAGCAATACCTCCTTTCTCAAATCCGGCTTCGCGCCGGATTTTTTTTGTTTGGAGTTTTTTATGCCCGCATTTCCAAGACCAAATTTGCGTCCTGCTGCCCCCTGCTTATGGCAGCAGGACGCCTCAACGTAAATGTTCCGAAGAGTATAGCGGTCTCATAAATCACTGGGACATTCCAGCAGGTCGTTGGTCGTCGTCCCGTCAATCTGTAAGCCGTTGCGGCCATTCAACGAAGTGACGTTCAGCGTGCTTGCGCTTGTATCGACGCCGAACACCACATAGGTTTTACCAGCACGCCCATTGGACGAACTGGTTGAGGCCATCGCTGCGCCCACCGCGATGTCCGCGATGCCGTCATCGTTGAAGTCGCCGATGCCGGTGACGGCGTAACCGAAGTGGTTGGTTGTACTACCGTCGGTCAGGCGGAAACCGTTGCTGCCGTCGAGCGCAGCGAGGCTGACGGAAGCGGAAAATCCACTGTTTGAACCGAACACGACATAGGCCGCATTGCCGTGCCAGGAGCCGATCAGCAAATCGCCGACACCGTCGCCGTTAAAGTCGCCGGCACCTGTCACAATAAAAGACGATACGTTGCTGCCGGCGCCGGTCAGGGCGAAGCCAGTGTTGCCGTCCAGGTGGCGGACATCCAGATCCGCCGGAAGGCCTTTCTTATTGCCGAAGATCACGTAACCCACGCCGAAATTGGCCGCGCCGTTGCCGACAACCATGTCATTCAGGCCGTCGCCATTCACGTCGCCGGCATTCGCGACGCTAAAGCCCAACTGGCTACCGGGAATGCCGCTGATGCGGAAGCCGTTGCTGCCGCTGAGACTGCCGACCGGAACGGCGTCCAGGCTCAAGCCGACTGTGCCGAGCAATACATAGGCGGCGCTTTCGCCGGGGACGCCGACGATCACATCAGTCACGCCGTCACCGTTGATGTCGCCGGCGTTTGCTATCGGTGATCCCAGTTGGCTGTAGTTGGTTATGCCGTCGCTGCCGGAGAGCGTCGATAGATTGGCTGGAAAAGTCGGGCCACTGGCGGAGCCATAGAGCAGATAAGCGGCACTTGGCAGGGAAGCATTGTGGGGGGCACCGACGATCAAGTCGCCAATGCCGTCTGCATTGAAGTCGCTCGCATGACTGACCGAATAACCGCGAAAGTCGTTAGCTATCATGCCGTCAGCACGCACATTGGAGTTGCCGTCCAGCCCAGTGTGTAGAGGAAAGGATGCCTGAATGGATACTGCAGCCAAGGCCGCAAGCAGAACCCCAATTCCCTGGCCGGCTACTGCCGAAATTTTGGAGCGGTAGTGCAGCATTTTACTTGCGTTTGTGATGAAAGGGAAAAATTGGCATTGGTGCCGATTTGTTCCCAATATCTAAACAAACGAAGATTAAATGCGCCTGAAAATAACCGCTAGTCATGATTTTTTCTTGTCTGCGACATCAAACTTGCATTGGCCAAGATCTATGACGACCCTAAGTCTTTTGGTCCTTTTGCTTGGCGCATTGCTAACTTCGGCGACGAGTTGGACCGTTGTCCTTGCGGGACAGGAGTTTATACAATACGAATTCAGCTGCATGCAATGCCAATTGGCATACCCAGGGCAGCGCTTAACGGCATGCGTTTGAAAAAGGCCGGGCTCGCAATTATCGCGTTTTTCGGCTCGAATTAGCTGCCACTGAAAATCCGTCCCGGCTCGCATTAAATGCAACTGAGCTTGCATTTATCCGCATGGGCTTGCAATCGATTCCTTCGGGCTCACATTATCTGCAACTATTCCGGTTCAGCAGCGGATATTAAATAGGCAGCTCGGTTCGCAATATTCACCGAGCCTATTTGATCGCCTTCGGCCAAGAAAAATTAGGATTTTTCGGACAATCTGAGCTTTCTCAATAACCAGGGCAATGCAGCAGTTTTCAATCACCTTTCCTCAGCCAGCAAAATCGTATTCAATAGGTTCAGCTCATTGGAAGCGGCAAGGTATCGATCATCAAAAATCATGTTCAGCCGAGCCGGATCTTGCTCGCCCACCACCGCCACATAGGGAATGTCGGCATAACGCGGAATGACGGGCAGTAGTTCTGCGGCTGTCGGCAAGCAGGCGCCTAAAGCCTCACGCCAAGCGCTTTCATCTTCGCCAAGAGAAGGTTGTCGACCATTGACATCCATTTTCCAAAATCTGGGATAGTCTAACGGCATTACCAGCCAAGTCGATGGCGATTTGAGTGATTTAATCGTCGAGAATTCACGGGTGGCCTCCTCCTTTTCCCGGGCCAGTATGCGAAATAGCTCTTCGGCCGGTTGTCTCAGTTTAAAAGGAAGGGTCTCGTCGCGATGGATATACCCTAATTCGCCGAACAACTTTTTTATCTGTTGGCCTACATCGGTCGACCAACCCTCTACATTGAAGCGTTCTTGCTTTTCTAAGTCCTGCCAATGCTCCAGCCAAAAAGGCCCCACACAATAGAGATGATCAGGAAGCAGACAGTGAGGATCGTCAGCTGGTACGACTAAAAGAGGCGCATTGATTGCACTCGCACATCGGGAAAAATTTTGCACATCCTCCAGTCGGGCAACGCTTTTGAAACCCGGGGATTTCGCGGTCGCATCCAATGCAAACTTGGAGAATAACAGTTCGACATTTTTACGTGCATTTGTGACCAGTCCCCTCCGATCAGCATCAGCCGAATAATCGCGCAAAAACACATCGGCTTCTTTCAAGAACTCTCTGACGTTAGTGCTCATCAATGACAGCATTTCATCGCTGCCTATCTTGCCTACCGGAACCAGGGCAAGATTCTGCCTATCCAGGCCGGCGTCGCCAAGAATCCGCGTATAAATGGTTGCCCTGAGCATCACTAAATACGTCAAGAGATCGCTGACTTGTCTGAGCCATTGGCGAAGGTCTGGCTGCTCGTTGTAAGGCAAAAAATCCTGTAACAATAAGACTAATCGACGATTCTTCCAGTCGCCATCGTCTTTGAGCGTACCGTCATCACTCGTGTAGTGGTTCCCCCGACCGCGGTAAATCAATTGCGCCACTTCCATCAAGGCCGCCTCGATGCCAAAACGAGGAATCACGGCGATAATCCAATCCGTTTTAGGAAAGGATACCCCGCGGGCGCCGCTGGACGTCATCAGAAACACTTTCACGGTATCCCGACGCTCATCCGCGATCAGTTCCTTGCGCTTAGTGGCGGTCACACTCGAATCCAGGATGGCTACTTGCGAACCGGTTAATAACGGCTCGCCGTCGTCATGGGTGACCAATAATGTCTCTATCGAGCGCAGAAAAGCTTTATCTTGGGCGAAAAAAATGACCTGGTCGGCACCGGCATCCAATGCCCGTTTAATTTCCTGGATCACATTGCCTTTGATAGCTTCGCCTTGTTGTTCGGCAATAGCCTGCCGTACAGTTTGTGCTCTACCATCGGAAAATTCCCCCGGCTTGATCAAATCCAAACGAACGCGATAGTCGATCACGAGCGTCGAAGCCGGATAACTATTGGTCATGACGTGCAAAACGGGCAGCCGTCTACTGCCGATCCGAACCGGCGTCGCCGCCAATCGAAATGGCATTCTCCCGCTACTTTTTGACACCAAAACTTTATCGGGCGTCCGCTCGCCACTGTTAAGGAAGCGATCCAAAACAATTTCGTTGCCCAACGAGGCATCTGAAACAATCAATATGACGCGAAATTGCGGTTCATCGGCAAAGGGACGGATAAACTGCTGATCTAACCATTTGGCGATATCGTGAATGAAGGGGGTGCCCGCGCCATCGCCGGTGAGCTCGTCGACCATGACGACCACGGTGGGAATACGCTGGGCAAAGAGGCGGCGCTCCTGTTTTCCAGCCTGCGTATTAGTCGCGTTTTTAAACAGGCTATCCAATGCGGACACGGTACTTTTATCGCCGCCAAGCTCCCGGTAACCCTGAATCGCTGCCGTCAGCACAACCCGGTTAATAATGGGATTTTCCGCCAAGAGCTGCCGAGTGGTTTGGGATAAAACCCTTAATACACCCGGGCGTTTCACTTCCTCCATTCTATCTTGCCGTTCGGTTTCTGCCCGCTTTCGGTGGCGTGATCCGATATGGATTCGCTCCAATTCTTCTTTTTCGGACGGAGCCAAGATCCAGGTACTGCTGTCGGGGTGCTTCAGCGGATGCACACCGTCGACGACCACCGCACTATCAACCGTTCGTTTCCCTAAAACACCATCCTGTACTTGTTTGTCATGCCAGGCCTTGGCCGCGCCGATCAATTTGGAATTGGTGGTTACCGTCAAGATCCCGGTAGGTTGTTTGCTGGCTTTATCGCGAGAAAGATTCTCGGTCACATCGTCATTGATGATGACTCGTGGGCTCACATAGAGAAACAAAAAGCCGTCGTTGGCCTCCTTTTTCAAAAAGCTGACGACGGCCGTAGTCTTGCCAATACCGGGATTGCCTTCAAGGCCCAGTGCCGTGATTTGGCCCACTCGCGAGGCTTGCATGCCGGCCACAATGGCGGCCGCGTGTAAATCCCGCAGCGGCACCGATTGGCCGGGCGTTATCCGTTGTGCGAGTGTTTCGGAAATCGCGGCTTGCGGATCCGCTTTGAGAAAATCCGCGATCGCCGGGTCCGAATTTACCCACGATAGGGCTTCCTCCCACGGCATGGTTTCCATCGGATTCAAGAAACCCTCGACCTCTTCTGTGAAATTAAAGCTCAGATTTTGACCGGCTTCCGGTAGCTCCCTCAGTTCCAAAAACTGCTTGCTTATCGCTTTGGGTAGCGCCTTGCGAATTTTGTCGAAGGCATAGCGAATATGATCGTTCAACGCTTCATCATCGCCCTCGCGAGGTTTTTCACTGTCGCGATAGGCCCGTCCGAGCGTCGCTAGCAGTGACACGCGAGGATCGGTTTCTGGTTCAATAAAGTAGCGAGCACTTAAACTTTCAAAGCCGTTTTGGGTGATGGAAAGGGCTCTGGCCTTGCACGGTCTGTTGTCAAGGCCTTTGCTTTTAAACCACTGCATGGATGTGTGCACGTAGGATGCAGCCTGGCAGAGCTTGTAGAGCGGCTTATCGCGCCCGCTGAAGGCGGGCAAATGCGCTCTGATATCGGGGGATAACGCGAATGTTTCGCCCGAAATCTCCGCGCAGACCTTAGAAAATACGCTACGCGTACTCATAAACCAGGCAAATCGACGAAGCTCTTCCAGATGGGCTTCGGGCTTTTGGTAATCCGCGCTTTCCGGCAAACCGTTCAGGGAGAACTCCAAGCACAAAAACTCGCTCTCCCAGGTGTCATAGCGAGGCTCTAACCACAGCAAAAAGTCTGCCCAGGCTGGGAATCCTTTATTTCCTAGAGCCGGGTCGACGCCAGCATCTTGGCCAAAGGCTTTAGCGAATGCCGACAAGGCGGCTTCTTTTTCGCGATCGAAATCATTCTGAAAACTCGGCATTTGCAAGGGGCACCAAAGCGCCTTGATGAGGTAGTCCTCCGGGTCCTTTAATTTGCGCAGGTACTCACGCAAAACGGTTTGGCCGAGCCCCATGCCTAACTCAAAAAGATGTTGGACCGTTTCTCGGGTTCTGGCTTTGAGATTAGGGTCGACCTCCTGTAGGCTTTCTGCCAAGGCCACGTACACATCGGCGTTCCCCAGCGCTTGCCAATTCGCAAGATCACATTGATCCTTGCCTTGCAATCGGCTGGCCAGCAAAGTGGCGAGCACTCCGCGTTTGACAGCAATCTCGAAGGCCTGCCCCCATAAGGAATGGCGTTGCGTCGGATCCAACAGGCGCATTAATGGCTATGTAGACTGTCCGTGACGTGCGACAACAAGGCGGGCAATGACAAAATAATGTTGCCTTTGCGTCGACTGCCGGGAAATACCTCGATTTCCCCAGCCGCCTCGCTTGAGGCGGGTTGCATCCAACCGAACGGGTCTAGGACCGGCTTGAAAACGCCGCCGTCAGGCTGCTTTTCCGCTTCCAGGAAATGCAGGCCCCTGAGGACTTGCAGCAGGCAGCCGCGAACACCGTTGCTGGCATTGAGCAAGTTGCCGCGCACGCGTTCTCGCCATTCGCTGTTTTTGACCTGGTGATCCTCGTCCCAAAAATAGGTGCAAAATCCGGATTGGGGCCTGCCCACTTCGTCCTTGCTAACGATGGCGAGCGTAGCGAAGGTATAGACGGGAATCAATTGCTTGAGCATGCCCGGCCCTGAGCTTGAGGAAAATTCGTCATGATCGGAAATGCGCAGGGCTTCAAAGGCGGATTCTGCTTTGGCGCGGGTATGAAGGCGAGTAGCAGGAAATACATCGCGTCGAAGCATATAGAGGCTGACTTGGGGAAACTTCTGAACGACCTCGTCAAGAAACACCGTTTGCGTATGCGGGGAATGACGCTGTGCCGCCCGGTTGATCCGCCGATTGCCGAAATGGCTCGACATAAGGATGATGTGCTCATACCCCAGCGCTTGCAGCCGGGAGACCTCCTCGACGATAAGTTTGGGACTTTTGAAGGCATCCCGTGTTTCAACGACATGGGTTTGCATCCGATCAAAGGCAAGACGGTAGCCAGCCATGGGTTGATCTACTGCTTGTGCAAGATACGTTTTTGCCCGGAAGATAAAGCCATCGGTCTCGGAAGCGCCGGGATGATCATCGCAAGGTCGAGTCGTGTAAATCAATGCGGCGATTTTATCGACGGCCGGTTTTTGGTTCGTTCCAACAATCAGCGGAAAGGCGGCGGAGAGTGCAAAAGCGGCTCCCTTGGCTTTGTAGTTTGCATAAGTGCCATCGTCCACCAAGCCTTGCATGCGCACGGGCATATCGCGCATTAGGGCAGATTCTATCGCTTGCGAGATCGCATACACCCAATGATCGCCTTCCTCCTTTGCCGCTTTTTTGCCTTGTTTCTGAAAACGCATCATGAAGGCGGGGATGGCTTCCGAAGACGGACGGGTCAGCTTTTCGCTCAATACCTGAAGCACGACATAAAGCAAAATAGCCATCGCGGTCCCGGCGGCTGCACGATATTGGCGCTGGTCTTCTTCGGGAAAATCTTGTCTTTGGCGGAACTTCAATCGCTCGGGGTCATACCAGATATCAATCCCTGCTAGCATGCGCCAAGCAGGGTCAATGGTAGCTCTGTGCGCTCTTTTTAGAGCATGTTGATCTTCATCAACGCGTATCGGAATCCAGGTAATATTCAGAAGTTGCTTGGGCAATTCGCGTTGAACGCTCAATGTGCAACTGTCATCGTCGCGCACGGACAAGGTTCTTTCGTTCAACAACGTCCGAACCCGCACAGAGAATAAGGGAGTAATTACTTCAGACGGTTTTTGCGTGATCTGAATATGTTTGAGCCATTCAATGTGTTCAAATTGATCGGATGCAGGTTTAATTAAAGGATCGCGCGCCTTGCCTCGGGATCGCTCGATCGAGGACCAGTCGACCACGCTTTCCTGAACAACTACGTGCAGATCCTCAATGTTACGTTGCGCATGGGCAATCACATTCCGGGATTTAGTGCGCAATAGTCCGACCAAGGTTTTGCTTAATGTACTAACGTTGGAACTCCATGAGCTTAAGTCATCCAGCAACGCCTCGACGCAAGGTTGGCCTTGCGAATTCAGACGAGCCAACAATTGATTGGCTTCCACTAAAAGGTCAGAAGAGCTTAGGCCTGGGTTCAAAACTAGCCATAAAAAGACAAGTTCGCTAAGACTTCTTCGAAGAATAAATAGAGGTATCGTAATTGCCGAATCATCGAGAAGAATCTCGCGCAATCGCTTAAGCCTGGCATCGAATGCAGGCTCCATCTCGCTACGCGGATCCTTGCCATTCACCCGGAATCGATAACTCACCTCCCGAACGATGGAAACACCACCGGATTGAGGATAGGCTCGGCGCGATTCAAACAATTGGGTATTCCATTCCGCCCAGACCGGCAGGCAGTTATAGAACAAGGCCTTAACCAACTCTTGTGAAATCGGAAAGTCAGCGCTCACCCCATACCAGCGGGTTAAATCAAAGTGCAAGGCATGAGGCGTTTCAGGCGTGCCGAAAGAGTGAAGCAGTTGACTTGCCCGGTGGACATAGTCCACCAGCAGGTGATCACTGGATCGCGTCGAGCTTGCCACTTGCGCCGCCAAGCTTTCCATAATGGCGAAGCTGACTCTCAGGCGAACTCTGGCTAAGGCTTCGTCTTCCAGAAAATTAAGGAATCGGCTGACTTGACTGTCGTGTTTATCCACGTCCTGGCGTAACGTTTCAAGAAGCGTTTGACGCTGAATCTCGTCAAAGTCCTCATCCCTATAGCTTTGAGCCTCTGCAATGCTCTTTGCCAGTCTTTCCAGCCAATCTTCCGCCTGAACATCTTCCTGGGCCGAAAGTACGCGCGCGACATCCTCTTTTTCGCGTATGGCCGCCGGTCGATCGGGCTTGGTAAACTCCATCGCCACCATTTGCGCGGTGTTTTCCTTCAGAAAGTCCCGGACTCCTGTCGCCTTGGCCAAGCTGTCCAGTGCGAAATCAACCTCTTTAACCAGTAAACTGTCCAAGGGAACGCCGGCTTTATCGATCTCACTCTCCACCAAGTGTTTTAGCTGGGCGATAGATTGAGAAACGCCGGAAAGATTATCCTTGAATAGGCGTCCACCCAGCTTGGCGCTAAAATTCTTTGAAGGGGGAACTAAATCACGTAAAAACCCGGAATTCGGCGATTGGCGGAAAGCGTCGCGAAGTTCTTTCTGAGCTAGAAGGCGCCTTAGGATGCCATAGGTATTGATGCTCAGCCTGGATTTTTCTGCCTCGAACTTGAGAACGGACCATTTCAACGGTTCACGGCATTCGCCTTCTTGAGGCGGATAGGCTTTTACGAGGAAATGAATCAGCGAAGCGAGATCGGTAGACGGAATTTGTCCGCGCGCATGCACGGACGCTCCGCCTTGCTGAGGGCGTTGCGACATTGGCATTCTCCTATAGATTGGTCTTGGGACCACATCGCTCTCTCTTGTCTGCCAAACAATAGAAAACGGGATTTTTATTCTATAGGCTGAGTATATAGCATATAGAATAGTTATTGGGGGTAAATTTGCCAAAATCAGGTATCGTCTTTCAATTGATAGAGTTCGCCTTGCGGCAGGGAAGGGCGCGCCTGATTCAGCGCACGGTCAACTCCCCCAAAGGGCATAAATCCCCTAGTATATAAATCGCGTATGCTATATGATTACAAGTGAACCATATAGAACCGGAGTACTGCTCATGGCTACCGAAGCATTTACCGTTAGAGCTGAATCAGAACTCGTCCACCAACTGGATCATTTGGCCGACTCGTTGGACCGGTCGCGTAACTATTTAGTCAACCAGGCGCTCAAAGAGTACCTGGAACATCACGCTTGGCAGATTGAGAAAATCACCCAAGGCATTGCCGCTGCAGATCGTGGCGAATTAGTCGCACATGAGGATGTCATTCGTGAAATGGAAGACTTGATCGCGAGCAAAGCCAAAGGTATCCTGTGAAAATAGTCTGGACCGGACCGGCGCGTCAGGATTTACGCCAAGTCTTTGAATATATAGCAGGGGACAGCCCCAAGGTTGCGAGTAAGTTGCTTTCGGTAATTAAAGAACGTGCTGCTTTACTGCAAGACAATCCCCACATGGGCCGAATGGGTAGAGTCGACGGAACACGGGAATTAGTGATTGCAGGAACCGAGTACATCTTGCCGTACCGTGTGAAAGACGATCAAATTCAAATTTTGGCTGTTTTTCATAGTGCCAGACAATGGCCTAATGAATTTTGAATAAGAAAATGCAAAGTATGACACCAGAACAGCGTTATCAACTTATCCACCTTCTTGGAAACGGAGAAGACATTTCATCGGAGTGGGCGCGAATATTATTTCCTCCCGAGAAGCGGGAATACGAGTTGGTCTATTATGGGAAGGAGCGCGAGGAAGACATCATTGCCAATACTCTGGCTGTGCCTCTGCAACCGGTGCGCACCTTCAACAAAGCAGGCGTAGATTGGCACAACAAGTTAATCTTCGGCGACAATTTACAAGTAATGAAGACCTTACTGGAGATGAAAAGGCGCGGCGAGCTATGCAATGCGGACGGCACACCCGGCGTTCGATTGGTATATATCGACCCGCCATTTGCGACTAAGCAGGAATTTCACGGAAGTGAGGATCAGAAGGCGTATCAAGATAAGATAGTTGGTTCACAATTTGTAGAGTTTATTCGGAAAAGACTAATTTTGATACGGGAATTACTGTCTGACGATGGTGCTATCTACGTCCATTTAGACTGGAAAAAGGTGCATTATCTTAAAGTCATCATGGATGATATTTTTGGGGAAAACAACTTCCGTAATGAGATTATCTGGCATTATCCAGGCAGGGAAATGCATATCACCAATAAATACAATGCGAAGCATGACACAATCCTGTTCTACGCTCGGAGCACCGCAACAAGAATCCGCATGGATAAAGTTGCTATCCCATATAACAGGGAAGACCGATTGAAAAGCCTACGTAGAAAAGTACATGTCGATGATAACGGAAAGGAGTGGGTCTGGGAAACCCGAGGGCAAGCGGCAGGGCAAGAAGCCTATAAACGTTATGTAGATGAAATTATCCAACAAGGTCGTGCATTGAATGATGTATGGTCGGACCTTCAGTTTCTTCGTGGCAATCATCCTGAACGGACGGGGTATCCAACACAGAAACCATCTGAACTGCTTGAACGTATTATTAAAGGATCTTCGTCAGAAGGTGACATTGTTCTCGATGCCTTTGCAGGATCCGGTACAACCTGCGCCGTCGCCGAAAAACTGAGTCGCCGCTGGATTGGCATTGACTGCGGTAAACTAGCTATCTATACAATACAAAAGCGAATGTTTAACCTCAAGGCCGATACCGGCAGCAAAAACACGCTATTCAAAGCCAAACCCTTCACCCTCTACAATGCCGGCCTTTATGATTTTGCACGTCTCAGGGATTTGTCATGGAACGACTGGCGGCGCTTCGCGCTAACCTTGTTCGGCTGCAAAGACGAGCCTCATCACATCGGTGGCATCCAGTTCGATGGCACGCTGAAAGCCTGTCCTGTGCTGGTTTTCGATCATCGTAAGGGAGGTGGCGCGACTGTTGGTGATGACACATTGCATTCTATCCATGAAGCAGCTGGGCCGAAGATCGGTATGCGACTATTCATTATCGCGCCGGCCATGGCCTTCGATTTCCAGCAGGATTACATCTTGATTGGTGACGTACGCTATTACGCTTTGCGCGTGCCTTATTCTATCATCCACGAGCTACACCAGCGCGATTTCCTCGCCCTGAAACAACCCACCGACGAGATGGCGGTAAACGATACGGTGGATGCCGTCGGTTTCGATTTCATAAAAACCCCAGAACTAGAATATGTCGTTGGGTGTGGCAATTCAGATAGTAATTTGCTGGAAGAAGCATACATCCGCATCGACAGCTTCTACAGCGAAGCCTCAGTGCGTGAGCCGATGCGGAAGCGGGGCAACCGCGACACCCTTTCTATGGTAATGCTGGATTATAACTACGACGCCAAGAACGACGTGTTCGATCTGGATGATGTGTTTTATGCCGAAGCTATTGAGGCGGCGGGCTGGAAAGTGCGCTTTCCCGCGAACCGTCTTGGCGAGAAGATCATGGCGGTGTTTCTCGACCTCTATGGCAACGAAGCTAGGGTGGTAATTCCAGCCTCTGATTTTGTGCCAGGAAATTACAGCAGTGCCAAAATTGACACCACGGCCGCGATCAACAAAACAAAGAAAAAGAAATCATGAATATCATCGCACGCCACACCGAAGACCGCCGCACTTTCCGCAATACAGACCTGGTTTTGGCGGTAAAACCCCATGATCCTGCCAAGTGGGACGAAACCCGCTACGAGCCTTTTCTAGATGTGCTTTGCGAGCACCGGGAATATCAGAAGACTGCGATCCGTGCTGTGTTGAGCTATTGGCTTGGGGAGCGTTACACCAACCTATGCCAGTTAGCTAAGGAGAATTTCGATGCCAATGAGGATTTGCAACACCGCTGGGGGCGTTGGGATTCTATGCAACCGCATCTGCAATTGCCAGAACAGCTTTCCTGTTCACTGGATTTGGCTACAGGCACGGGAAAGAGTTACGTACTATACGGAATCGCGGCCATATTGCTGGCTGAGGGTGTGGTGGATCGTGTATTGGTGCTATGCCCATCCAATACTATCGAGGCGGGGTTACTCGGCAAATTTAAGGAATTAGCTAGTAATGCTGATTTATGCGATGTACTTCCAGCCAATGCGCGCATTCCGACGCCGCGCGTTATCAATGCTTCCGAAACTATAGTAGACGGCGCTGTGTGCGTGGAGAACTATCATGCTATTTTGGAACATGTGAATTCATCTATCCGTGACAGCCTCAAAGATAAGGGAGCGCGGGTGGCGGTGTTGAATGACGAAGCGCACCACGTTGCCAACGAAACAGGGTCCGAAGCCGGAAAGTGGAAGGCATTTCTACAATCGGTTGATTACGGTTTTCGTTATGTGCTTGGCGTGTCGGGAACTTGTTATGTCGGCAATGATTATTTCTCGGATGTGATATTTCGCTACTCGCTGCGTCAAGCCATAGAGGAGCGTTTCGTTAAGAAGGTAGAGTATGTTGCAGAAATGCCTTCCACCAACGGGCAGGAAGACCGCTGGCAATTGATTTGGCAACGACATGAGGTCTGGAAAAAGAAACTAAAAAGTCGGGGCATTAGACCGTTGACTATTGTGGTAACGCAAAAAATTACTGCATGCAAACAGGTAGCCGAAGACCTTATCGATTGGCTAACGGCATGGGAGAAAATCAAACCAGAAGAGGCGCGAGCAAAGGTACTTCTAGTTACCTCTGCCAAAGAGCATCAGGTCAATGTTGCGCTTCTGCGCGCGGTTGATAGCCCAGCCAGCAAGGTGGAGTGGATCATCTCGGTATCCATGCTCTCCGAGGGTTGGGACGTGAAAAACGTGTTCCAAATTGTACCTCATGAAGAGCGCGCTTTTAACAGCAAATTGTTGATCGCCCAAGTGCTGGGTCGAGGCCTCCGTAAGCCGAATAGTTGGACAGGGGATGACCCTGTGGTGACAGTGTTTAATCATGACTCTTGGTCAAGCCGTATCAAACATTTGGTGGACGAGATTCTGGAAATCGAGCGTCGCCTATCGTCGCGGCCGCTTGATAATTCGCCCTATCACTTCGATCTACATAACCTGGATTACACCCGCAAGGAAGAAATTAGCGCCCACCCACAAAGCGGCGAGTATCAGATTTTCGAAAAAGGCTACGTGGTGCTGCCATCTCAGGTAATAGATCAGGCAGTGACGGTGGAATTTGAAGAAGCAATAACCGGTAAGCATTCGAAGTTTGGCGCGACTATCCGCCAAAAAACCTATTCCGCAGAGGATGTTGCCGAGCAGTTATACCTGCGTCTGAAAAGCATCGACCAAGAAACGGCGGATGCCGAAGACGAGCAAGACCGTACCAACTATGCCAAACGTTTTCCACGTGACAAATGCATGGCGATTGTCACTGAGTCCTTGAAACAAGCTGGGATCACCGACAACCGCATCACTGATGACAATCGCCAAAAATTCTTGCAAGCAATTGGTCCTCTACACCGGAAAGGAGCCAAGAGAGTAGTCTATGTACTGTCACCCGAAGCACTAGTAGCAATTAACACTGCCTCGCGACAGGCCGAAAGTTGTAGTGCGGCAGAATTACGGCGTGGAGTGAAAACTGTTTTCTTCACTGACGGTTGTCGAGAAACACTTGATGATGAGCAGCAGGAATTTTTTGACGAGGTCGCCGATCAATATGGCGAGCTAACCGGTTCACGTTTTATCATTAATAATCCGGCAGATTTCAAATCCCCAGTCAACCTAGCCATTGCTGATGCTGGACCGGAGCGACGTTTCATTGGGATGCTGACTGATCGACAAAATGCTAAGTGCCTCGATGCCTGGTTAAAAAATACTGCTATGAACTTCTACACACTGGAATTTGCCTGGAAGAAAGGTGAACACCCTAAGCGCGGCGAGTTCAGTCCAGATTTTATTATCAAGCAAGGTAAGAGTATTTTTGTCACTGAAATTAAGGATGATAGTGAAATTGCTGACCCTTCGCTAGAGAATGTGAAAAAGTACGAATACGCTCGCGCTCATTTCGACCAGCTGAACAAATGGCTAGAGAAGTCTGGTACATTAACGCGCTATCAATTCAATATGCTTACGCCTCGTGACTTTAACGCATATTTCCAGAAGCTACGTGAAACCGGTTTAGTTGGTTTTCGGTCTGGTCTTGATGTGACCATGTTAGAGCAGGATAAATCTTTCAAATCATGATGGTTATAGACTGCCATAGGGCAGTGTATATCTTCTCTATCTGAACCTCGACCTGATTTTTTGCCTCAATAATTCACCTTGAAGGTCGGGCTGTCCTCCGGCCGAGTCTTACGGTGATCGTAAATCCGGGTGGTGGCGATGTTCGCATGGCCGAGCCACTCCTGTACCTTGGCGATGTCGGCTTGGTGATCGAGCGCATTGGTCGCCGCGGTGGCCCGGAGCGAGTGCGCACCGATGGTAAAGCCCAATTCGGTCGAATAAGCGCGCACGAGCTTATAAATGCCGTCGGGCGTAATGGCCTTGCCCGCTCCGGTTTTCGTGTTGTTGCTGAGCGGCCGAAACAGGGCGCCGGCTTCCTCGCTGCCGTGTCCGGCTAACTCCAGATAGTCATGGATCAGGCCGCCGGCGGCCGGATGCAGCGGCACATAGCGGGTCTTGCCGCCTTTGCCGGCCACTTTCAGGTGCGGCACGCCGCGCCGCTCGTGCTTGAAGTCTTTGACTTTCAATTTGCAGAGCTCCTCGCGCCGCAGCGCGTGGTAGAGCAGGGTGGCGAGGATCGCCTTGTCGCGCAGGGTGCGCAGCGTCGCTCCCGACGGCGCGTCCAGCAATTTGCGTGCCTGGTGGTCGCCGAGCGCCGGGGTGCGGCCTTCGAGACTGTCATTCTTCGGGCGCTTGACGCCTTTGACCGGATTATGGGTCACCGCGTTTTTGTCGCACAGATAATCGAACAACGACGCCAGTGCCGATAAGCGGTGGCGGATCGTGCTGCCGTTGCGCTCGCGCCGGACCAGGTCGTCCCGCCAGGCGATCACGTGGGCGCGGGTCACCACGCGAAATTCGTCCGCTTGCTGGATGCCGGTAAATTGCATGAAATCTTTGATCGCATTTTCGTAGGCGCGCCGGGTTGCCTTGTTGGTCAGGTTGGCGAACCATTCGACTTCCGGCGGCACATCGCTGAGGCGCAAAAATGCTTCGGCGGTCAGCAGTCGGTTTGGGGTGATCGTTTGGATGGGATTTTTGGGGTCGGTCATGGGGTCATCTTACTCTTGATAAAATCTGTTATCAAGAGTTAAAGGCGGGGAAGGGGACGTCCTGATGTGTAATCTTCTACATTATTTGGCGTAACTTTTTTGGCATTATTTGGCGCATAGGGGCCAGACACAGAAAGCGAAAAATTGTACGTTGAGGGGTGTAAGCCGGAACCCCAGAAAATTTTGTTCCTTGGTGTTCATTCCAATCAAAACAGCCCGGCATTCCGACTACAAGCTCAGCCATATTTTGAACTTTGTAGATCGGCCATTTTCTGCCGATCACCGATGCCGGATGACTGGCTTGCCAATCTGTGAAATCTGCCTGCCATTACGCCGCATTCAGTGGCTTGTCCGCTGCAATGCTTTGTTAAATGGTTATTATAAGCGTTGATGGATAAATTCATTTACCTGGGTTAGTAGTAATAAATCAAATTGGTTTTCAGGTTGTTCTCGTAGTGGTGAAGCAAATGTTGACTTAATCATTGTTGATACATAGCCAATAGGTGTAAGGGCTCGCGTTTAAAAAAGACCGGGCTCGCAATTATCCCGTTTTTCGGCTCGAATTAGCTGCGACTGAAAATCCGGCCCGGCTCACATTAAATGCCACTGAGCTTGCATTTACCCGCACGGGCTTGCAATCGATTTTCTCGGGCTCAAATTATCTGCAACTATCGCAGGCGTCAAATGGGCAGCCCGGCCCGCAGCATTTTCTCTCGCAACTCTGTTGCCCGCACCGGATCCAGCGTGTTGTTGAACAATGCTTTGATGTCGGCGGACTTCGTATCCAATTGCTCCATCAGGTCCTTGATACGGTAGCCGTGCCGGGTCAGCGTGGGTTCCAGATCATCAATATGGCGGGACAGAATGGATTCGACGACTTCAACCGGAACAGGTTTCTCGCCCGCCTGATAGCCGGCTTCGAGCGCCAAGGTCAGGTGCAGTTGGATTTGCAGCGGCGTGCGCAGTTTGGCGGCTAACAGCTCCAAAGCATCGTCAGTCAGCATGGGATCGGCTTCGGACTGGCCGTCGGTGCAGGTTGTGAGCAGCCACTGGATATATTCGCGCTGATGGCCAGCGATGCCGTCCAGAGAAAACACATCAGTGCGGTAGCCAATCTCCTCCATGGTGGGTTTGCGCAGATCATTGCGCAATTTGGGGTGTCCTGCCAGCACGATCGACAGCCGGCCATCGCCATCCTCGACCAATTCCATCAGACGCTTCAAGCCGGTCAGGGTATGGCCATTGAGATCATGGGCTTCGTCCACGAACAGCGCCACCGGCCGTTTGTTCTTGCGCACCAGCTCTCGCAGGTCACGCTCGCGTTTTTCGCCCTGGCTGGGGATGCGCACGTTTTTTTCGGTAGACAGGTCGTAAAACAGGGCCGCAATGAAAGTGGCCAACTTGATGCGGTGTTTGTCGACGGCCAATGACCTGGAAACGGTTATTTTCTTCTCCTCTTCCAGTAGCCGCTGAAGGCGGCGCAGCATCACCGTTTTGCCGCTGCCGACCACACCGCAGAGCGCAATGAGCCGCCCTTCATGGATCGCCCCGCGGATGTCCTTCATCAGCGCCTGGTGGTGGGCGGTTTCATAATAGCCCGCCTGGTTAAATGGCATCGTCAGCCCGTAATACTGCATCACTTCAACCCGCATGCTGTGCTCCTGTTTTATCTCGGAAATAGTCCCTGACTTTCGCCAGCACGATCCGGCGTGTCAGCGTTTCGGCCAGAACCTGGTCGATGAAGGCTTTATCCTCGGGCGGCAGTTTGGCCAGCGGTGTCGCCAGCTCGTCGGCGATGGCCAGCTTGGCGGCAACAACCGTTGGATAGTGGTACTCGTGCGCTTCGGCATCGAACGGTTGCCGGGGCATAGTTGCCGGGAGCTCTGGCTCCGCCAGGCGTACATCGTTGCCGGACAGCGCCGCAATCGGCAAGCCGAGCTGAGCCGCCAATGAGCGGATGCGGGCAGCACGCTGATCGGCCTGACTGCGTTTGAAGGCCCGGTAGCGATGCAGCGGAATCGGTCCTGAGACCGGTCGGTACGGTCCGAAGCGTTCGCCGTCAAATTCGACAAACAGCTCGTCGTCGAACAGGCCCCAGAGCAAGATGACCGATTCGCCGGCCATGGCGGATTCTACCTCATACTGGGTGCCATCAATACTGAGACGGGCATCGATGCCGACCTTACGCCGTTCCGGTTCGCGGGCGAAGCGGCAGAACTGCTCCCAAGTGCACATTTCGCGCAGCCCTTCGGCGGGCAGATGGGTCAGCCAGTCATCAATCCGTGAGTGCGCTTCGGAACGATGCCGCTGGGCGTTGTAGTTCAGCAGGTAGCGCAGCAGCCATTCGTTGGCCTGTTGCTCGGTTTCCGGCTTATGAAAGTGATAGAGGGTTTCGTGGGCTTCCTTGACCGTCCGGAACGGACGCTCGACCTTGCCTTTGGAGCGGGCCGTGGTGCGTGTGCCGTCCTTGCCGGCCGGCAGGTGCGTCTGCCAGTCGATGCCAAGCGCCTGCATCACGTTCTGGAACACCCGGCTTTTCGCCACCGGCCCGTTATCCAGATAGAGCATTTGAGGTCGTCCCTGGAAGGGATAGGCGGCGTCGGCCTTGGGCGCCATGGCGTTGAACAGAAAGCGCAGCGCCGACTCCGCGTCTTCGCCGTAGATGCAGCGGTATTCCTGATAAGCGGCGCCGCTGCGGTCGTCGACCACGCTGAACAGCGCCAAGGTGGGCTGGCCTTTGGCCGGGTCGATCCAGTCGGGTTTGTCGATATGTTTGAGGTCCGACGGCGAAATGTCGAACTGCCAGCAGTCGTTGCTGTGTTCGGCCTGGAAGCGGACGGCCACCGGCTCGCGGGTCAGGCGAGGCTGATCAAGATGCCAGAGCGTCAGATAGCGGTTCACGGTGGGACGCGTCAGCAAGCCTTTCGGAACCTGCACCAGGCCTTCGGCCGTCTCCACGCCATAGTCCTCCAACAGCTCGATGGCCCGCCGGGTGGACAGGTGGCGCCCGTTCTTGTTGGTGGTCCTGAGTTTGAGGGCGGCAATCAGTTCGCAATAGCGTTCCAGCTCAAAGCGCGGTAGCTTGCGCGGTTTGCCGTAATCGGCCCGGTGCGCGGAGCGCGGTTTATTGATGTGGTTCAGCGCCCGGTAGACGGTGCTGGACGAGATACCGTAGAGGCTGGCGACCGCCGCCACCTGGGCGGCCCGCTCCGGACTTTTCGGCGGCAATTGGTCCAGCCGTTGCCGCAGCCGTAACAGCGAATCGGCCGGGATCAAGTCAGGTCTCGGCGTGAGGCTTGGCGAGTGCCCGGTAAACCGAGGCCCGACTGATGCCGAGCTGCCGGGCAATTTCGGTGGCTCCGAGCTGTTGTTGATCGCGTAGCGCCTTGATCATCTGGCCGTCAACGGAAGGCTTCCGGCCCTGGTAAACGCCCCGGGCTTTGGCCAATGCCGTTAAGTTAAGCTTCACCGGTACTGCCTTCTGGGCTTTGGAGTGATACGGTTTTTGGGTCTGGGCGCTTTCCGATCGGGACGTTTCCGCTCCAGTGTTCGGGCATAGAGGGCGATCAATTCTAGCACCTGATCGTGCGGCACGCGTTGTATCAGCCAAGCGAAGAGACGCGTTTTCAGGGACTGGAGGATATAGCTGACGTTGGGGAAATAGCGCGCGGCTTTATCTTCCGGCAAGGAGTCGTAAGCTTCCCGCGCCAGGGCTTCGGCCAGATTGACGGTGAAGATTTTGGCATGAATGTCCTGGCGTATGGATTCGGGCAATTCGCCGGTGAATTGTTCCAGGTAAAGCCGATGTTTGAGAACCTTGAAAGCTTCTTCGATATGCCAGCGGGCATGATACAGCTCGGCGAAGGCTTCAGCCGGATAGGCTTGGGCGTCGAGGAGCGAGGTGGCGAGGACTTCAATTTGACCGGTGGACAAGACCACTTTGATCAGCCGCAAGGAGACCGTGTTATCGACCAGCGTCATACCGACGGCTTGGGCTTGCCGGCGGGCATGAGCGGATACGGTTTGTTTGATCACCGTTTCGGCAAGATCGGAGCGCAGGAAGCGTTCAACGGCAGGCCATTGATTGCCGTCCATGCGGGCCAGAAAGGGCAAACCGCGTTGTTGCAACAAAGTGAACAGCCACACCGCCGGAAAGCCGCGGTCCATGATCAAAAGATCGTCGCGACCCAGGTGCGGCAGCAGGGAAACCAATAATGCCCGCTCGGCATCCTCGAAACGGCCAATCGCGGTTTTGAGCATGAGCTTTGAAGCGCAGGCGAACAGCCCCAAGGTGCGCGCCAAGACATAAGGTTGACCGGCGCTATCGGTCTGAACGCCGAATTCGGCCTGATTTTCCAGCCATGGCGGCAGGCGTAAGGTGGTCGAATCGGTGGCGATCAAACGCAAGCCACGCCAACGCGGTTCGGGCAGAAGCTCATTGAGCAAGCCGACCAGGCTATCGTTGAGCGCTTCGAAGGCCGTGGCTTTGAGTTTTTGCCGGGCTTGGGAAACGGCGCTTTTGCTCACGGCGCGTAGCGAGCCTCTGTCCAGGGTGGCGAATAGGTCGTCCAGCAAGCTTTGCAAGCTGCCCTTGAAGGCGCACAATAAAAAAGAAACGAGAACCGGAAAAGTAAGAACGCGTTGCCGGATGAAAGCTTTATCGTGTGTACGATGGGCAGCGATAAAATCGGGCGAATGCAGAAGTTTTGAAAGATGGGCGAGAATGCTGGCATGGATACTGCTAAGTCGGCTTCATTATTTGTCCTGTAATTTCAGTAAGTTAATAGAAACATTATACCACAAGTTGCTTAACTTAACGGCATTGGGGCTTTGGCCGCCGCAATCCCTTCCAGCTGCCGTTCGCGGCGCAGATTCGTTTCGAACTCGGCGAATACCCCCAGCATATCCAGGAAGGCCTTACCTGCCGCGCTCTGCGTATCGATCGGCTGTTCCGTGGCCCGTAACGTGACGCCGCGCTCCTTGAGCGCGTACACGATGTCCTGCAGGTCCTTGATGCTGCGGGCCAGTCGATCCACGCGGGTAACGACCAACGTGTCGCCCTTGCGCAGAAATTCCAGCAGCAATTCCAGCTCGGTGCGGCCGGTGCGGGCAGTACCCGACGCTTTCTCGGCCCGAATCACTTCGCAGCCCGCCGTGCGCAGCGCCTGTTCTTGAAGAGAATAATCTTGATCCGCGCTGGAAACGCGGGCGTAACCGTAAATAGCCATGAGTCCTGATTTGTCTCGCTAGGGTTTAGACCCTGGCACAATAACAGCTAAAATGTGCCAAAACAACCCTAATGAGACACTTTTTGTGTTTCATGCCACTGTTCCGTTTGAGTATACCCATGTTACATTGGTAACTATCAGCTCATTGCTGCCGGCCATACCGTTTTGTCTCAGATCGGCGTTGATGGCCAATGGAACGGCAACGTCTTAGACTGATGTTTTCAACAAGCTCTGAATAAGCGGGCATGATACTGAATCGGTATTGCTAGCGCAGCTCTCGACCAAATTAGACAAAGCCGCTTCCATCGTGCGCAAACCTTCGATGCGTTCATGAATTAGAACAAGCTTTCTGAGCGCAATTTCTCTGGCTTCCTGGCAATGTCGCCCTTCCTCAAGACTCAATAATTCTGCAACCTCATCGAGCGAAAAGCCCAGCTTCTGACCTTCCTTAATAAACCGCACTCGCTGCACGTCTTGTTCAGCGTAATGCCGGATGCCCTTGAGTGGCTTGGCAGGCTCCACCAGCAGGCCGCGTCGTTGATAAAAACGGATCGTTTCGACATTGACTCCGGCTTGTTTCGCCAGAGCACCAATCGTAAAACTTTTTTGTATCATAAGCTTGACTCCGTACATAAGTACGGTGCCTATACTACAGGAATCGCTAGAAAAGAGGTATTCATCATGAACTCCAGACAAACCCTGATTGCGAGCGTTCTGGCCGGGATAGGCGCTAGCTTATGTTGTGTTGCTCCTTTGGTATTGCTGAGCCTTGGCATTGGCGGGGCTTGGGTAGCAACGCTGACGGCTTTCGAATCAGTGCGCCCGGTGTTCATGGGCTTGGCATTGCTTTTTATCGGCCTGACGTTTCGTAAGCTGTATTTGACGCCTCAAACCTGTGAATCCGGCAAGCCCTGCGCCGATGATGAAGTTATCCGCAAGCAACGCTTCATTTTTTGGGGCGTGACCCTTCCTTTATTGGGTTTGTTGGCATTTCCATGGTTTGCTCCACTGTTCTATTGAGGAAAAATCGATGACAACTAGAACCTTTATGTCTACTTTGGCGTTTGCCGTTACCTGCGGATCGGCACTGGCTGCCTCTCGTGCGGTCACGCTCGATGTACAAAACATGACCTGCGCCGTCTGCCCGATTACGGTCAAGAAAGCGCTTGAACATGTTTCCGGTGTGCAACAGGTTTCGATCGATTACGCCAGTAAAACTGCGACGGTACAATTCGACGATACGCTGACCACAGCGGACAAACTGACGGAAGCAACCAAGGCCGCCGGTTATCCATCCTCTATCAAGAAGGAAAATAAATGAACACCCTCATTCTCGAATCGACGATCACCTGCCCACACTGCGGACACGCCGAAACGGAAACCATGCCGACTGATGCCTGCCAGTTTTTCTATGAATGCAAGTCCTGCGGTACACTGCTAAAGCCAAAGCCGGGGGATTGCTGCGTGTTTTGCTCTTACGGTTCGGTTAAATGTCCGCCCATCCAGCAACATAACTCTTGTTGCGCCGGATAGGATAGAAACCTCAGGCTAAACGGGACAGGCTGTTTAATGGTTTGATCGCCTGTCAGTTTACCGCTTCGCATCAATGATGGATTGATCTGAAGCCTGAATTTCATTTGCAATTAGAATGAGCCTGCGAAAATGGAATGCAAGCCCGTGCGGATAAATGCAAGCTCAGTGGCATTTATTCTGAGCCGAGTCGGATTTTCAGTCGCAGCTAATTCGAGCCGAAAAACGGGATAATTGCGAGCCCGTCTATTTTCAAACGCGAGCTACTACAAATAGGGGAGCCCAATCTTGTTGTAGAGTGGATGAAGGTTAAGATTACTGGACGTACTTTTTGATTCTCAAAAATTTCATCAAGCTCTTTAGATGCATTGACTTGTACGGATTCATATAGATTTACAATGTCAGAAGTCAGCAAAGTAAATGGTTCGTTTAGGTCAAGATATATATTGTTAACTATTTTTTCATGCGGCAGTATATTCATTGCATTTATTGCAATATACCCTCGGTCGCACTTTGCTCTTTTAATTTGCTTGGCAGCAGAGCGCAAGTTATCAAGCAGTGTATTAGAAGAAGAACCACGTAATGTCTTACAGGCTATGGCTATCCGATTTCCAGAATAGTCAAAAATAATATCAGGATTTTCACCGTTAGATGATGCAATAGGATCATCTAAATCAATATTACTCCCTACTTTAATTGCGAACATGGCAACTATTGTTTCGATAAGCTTATTCGTTTTATCGTCTTGCTTACCTGTAACAGGACTTATCATTGGTGTTTTTTCATTTATACGAATCGCTGATTCTGAAAGCATATTAAAGTGAGGGATAATTATCTTAAACTCATCAGAATCTTTAATAGACCAAATCCACTTATAGAGCTCATGTAGACCACCAACAGCAATGCGCCCCTCGTCAGTTAATTTATCGTGCCGTTTGCTATTGTAATTTTCGATATATTCAGTAGCTAGAAGATAGTCATTTTCAAAATGAGATCTATGAGCAGCATCTATTCCTAACTCATTCAAAAATTCCAACAAGTCCTTTATGTCTTTGTAAATCGAGTCGTAAGCAGTTATCATTTTTGATGAATTTCTAATATTGTTGCCAAACATTTAACGCCACAAATAACCGGTGGCAAAAAACAGGGTGAGCGATAGCGAACGGTGCTTCTTGCCATCCGTGTGAATTTCTTTGTTATGCTCGATTTTTTTTGGTCCATTCGAGTGCTTTCTCTCTACTTATTAAACCTGTATTATTGCATTTGGAACATGTGGGACGAGTCCCAGAACAATCTGGACAAATGACTTGCTGATGTTCGGAAAAATCTATACTGCCAGCATGCTATGACAAAGTTAGACCTTCAATATTCAACCCTTGCTTCAGCAAGCCTTCGAAAAGAACGCTGGTTCTCACGCAACATATCATTCGCCAGTTGCTCTAGCTCATCTGTTAATTGATTAAGGCCTGCTAAAGTTGCATGTCCATCACAAAATACCTTCCTATGGCCATCCGGAACCTCGATTGACTCACGAAGTGCAGCACTAGACTGTAACTGCCTGCAATATTCCAAACAAGAAGATAGAATCAACAATTCATAACCTTTATGGTAAGAAAGACTTGCGTCAGACATGTTAAAAGCAATAGAAACCATGTCATAACTGGACAGATCAATATTCTCCGAGTCATACTTCAAAGATTTCATAAGGCGACAAGCCTTCCTCATCCCACCGCCAGTATTACCGTCCTTATAATCTATCCAAGCATTATGTAAAAATGGTGTATTCGCCAATCTTGTAGGGACAGATTTATCTAATATCTGAACGCCACGGAATATTTCATTATTAGTTTCTGCGTATTTGTTTGTGTTGTACCAATTAGATGGGACAACATCGACTTTCCTTGTTAAAGATCCCCCTTCAATAGATATTGATTTGCTACCTTTCTTATCTATATTTGCTTGTGGAAATGCATTTTCCAAGGCATCTTCAGATTCTTTTCTTAAATTTAGAAGGTCTCTAAGAGGGTCACCTTTGTATGGGGACTTTGGCACTTGCGGGTTTTCTAATGTGAAGAATTTTCCGATTATTACCAACAAATCTATATCGCTCTTCGCCTTAATATGAGTATCATTTGTCACAGACCCTTGATACTGGAATTCACAATCGTCTGTTAACCTATTTTCTAACTGACTCCTGACACGCTCCGCCTGTTTATAAGTATTTTTTGTATATTCTGGATCGATAGGCTGCATTGCACCGATAACGTATTTAACAGAATCTGACTGGGAAATATTCCGATATGCTTCGTTGTAAAGCTTCGCTTCAACAACACTGTCATCAGTTCGGCGAAAATTTAGTTTATCTAATCTTGACATCACTACTTCTCCCTCTTAAGCGACATGATTCCGACGGTTGTGCGATGTCTGTCGGTGTAATAGGAGCCAAATGCAGATTCGGTATCTTCCGAAAACAACAATTCGGCGGCCCCTGAGTGATTGCTTAAATCCATCTCATCAGCATTTGGTCTATTGTTATATTGATAAAGCACCCTGTAACCAACTCCATATTCATGATAGATACTTGCTGATATGCTCTTAGATTCGGATTGTTTTGTTTTTAGATGAATGAGTATTTTTGACCAAGACTGAGTGATCGATATGGTCGCCTCCCAGTCATAGTCAACTACTTCTGCATTTTTCAAATTCGTATGGCCTTTGCAAATCCATTTCCCATTTAAGTCCGGCACCAATAGTACTTTCCTAAGCCAATAAATTTTCCACAAATATTTCTCTGTACACGACAAAAAATTTATCCACAGGCCCTCACTCATGTTTGGAGAGCTATTATTTCGGGATTCTGTCCGTCAACGACGATCATGTCGGGCGGACATAAAAACAACACCCATAGCCTGAACCTGTCCTCAATTTTTTGGAGGCCATGCAAAAGACTGTCTGTCAGATAATCCAGCCCATAGCGAAACAAACTCTGCTCCGGTCGTCCATGCTTTTTCGTTTTTAAGGGCCTGACCTGATGTTTCCATTCCCCCGTTTTATGCGCCCAACAAAAGGCAATGGCCAATAATGCCATCACCTTTTTGATCCGAAAATAGTGGGTCAGGCGCATCTCTTCCAGATGAAAGCCCCGGCCTTTCAGGCATTGGAATAGATTCTCGATTTCCCAACGCAAACCATAGACGTCTACCGGCTGCGGAAAACGTTGGTTACCCGCCAGGATCAACAGTTCACCGCTGTCCAGCTTCATGCCGCTGAGCCATATCCACTGTTGACCGATGCGGCGCTTTTTTCTCAGCGAGCGGCTTTTGCCCACGTCCAGGTCGGCAAACAGCGAGCGGACAGGACGTTCCTGACCTGGGCGAGCCGTCAGCAACTGGTTTTCCTTCATCCGGATCAGATAAGGAATGTCCTGATCGCTTAACCATTGCCACCATCGATCGCCAATAAACTCCCTGTCGCCCAGGACGCCCAAAATACCCTGCCGACCAAAGCGAGCGATAAATCTTTGCAACAAGGCGATGCGCTCGCGCTGGTTGGAGTTACCCTGTTTATTCAATACCAGCCAATACACTGGAATCGCCGCGCCTTTGTAGACGATGCCCAGCGTCAGAATATTGAGATTCTTTTCACCCCATTTCCAGTTCGTTCGATCCAACGTGAGGTAGTACGATTTCTCATAAAAATCAAACATCTGCATGATCAAGCGCGCAATCGCATCATAATCAAAGACGGCTTCCTGAAAAAATCGCTGCAACCGCCGATAGCGCGATTTCGGGGCTGCCTGGCTGGCAAAGGCCAAGGCCAGTTGTGTCAGGTTCATGCGTTTCAGTCGCACTAAGGCCAATAGCATCCCAACAAAACAATCCAACCGGCACTTGCCCCAATCTAAATGTCCTTTTAGAATCACTCTCAGTCCATCGTTCAATTCCATTTCACCTCCTGTTTGGTCGCAAGAGAGTGAAACCGATTAGCGATGGACTTTCAAGCTCCTTATTTATACTTCATATATATCAATGGCTTAGGATTTTTGTCGTGTACAGAGCAAATATTTATCAAACAAAAAATATAAGCCTGCAAATAGCCCAAAAACAGGAACAGCGACAACTGGAGCAGAGCTCCATCCGGTATTAGCCTCTAATAGTGAAATCAAGCTGTCAGCCAGCTCCTTAATTAGGGGGGCAGCAGTGATTGCAATGAAAGCCAGAAAAAAAAGTATCTTTTCCTTTGGATGCTTATCAATTGAATAGTCGTGCATTCGTTTTCCTAATGGCTACAGTCCAGCTCAGCGGGCAACCATTGCGTAATGTAAATTGGCCGCTGCCGCCGATTGTTAAATTGCGCTTTATGCCTTCCTAATATGCTTTGCTAAGTCTGAGGCCAGCTGAACATATGACCTTGCATCATTTTCACTTAAATTCAGCTCTTGTGCGTGTGTCGCTTTGTTTCTTAACTGCCGTAACTTGTTGAATACATCAAGTTGTTTTTCATCTATTACTTTGCACTGCAACAGGTACTCTCCAAGTTTTTGCGTATTTTTGAAAGTGTCACTTGATGACTGCCCCCAGAATGAACTAGCAACAGAAACTGCTGCCGACTCAACCTCCAACCAGGCCTCCATGATTGCAGCACGAGTAGAAAATGCGACAAGGTTAAGTAAATTTGAAGGTGTAGAAGAACCTGAGGGGGCCTCTTCTCCTTTTTCTTGTGCAATAACTGCTGCCTCAGCTTTTAATTCCAAAATCTCTTGAGCGAATTCTAGCTCCAATTCCTTGTACTTCAGTCTACGCAACAAAGGTATTAGTTCTACAATTGGTTTTCGAAGGAGGGCTACTAAGGCTACTGCTGTAACAGGCCAGGCAACCGATTTAATTAACTCTGAAATAAACGTAAGTATGTCCATGTGTGCTTGGTATTGCCTGTGCAATTTTACATAAAGTGAGGGGCACGCCGCCGATTTTTGGCGCGCCCCTCTCGAACACGATGTTATGCTCAGTTCAATACTTGACGCGCAGTTCCTTCCGACTTGATGTTGTGGGTGATGCTTGACGCACTTTGATGTTCAAACTTGTCGCGAATGAGTTTATCAACAGAACTTTTAGTGAAAATCGCGGCTGCTTTTACTGCTTCTTTTGGATCAACGCCACCTTGCATTAAAGTCAGAGCGACTTCCTCAACGGTATCGATTGCACTATGGGCTACGTTGCGCAAACCTTCTGTCATGTTGGACATAATAACTCCTAAAATAATGGCAAAATTGCTGAGCTTAAGATAAGGGCAGCACCGATTTTTTCAAGAGGAAGCAATCCTTATTTTGCTCCAACTCTGTTGAGACTTAATCAGCGGCCATTTGCTAGTGGATCGAAAAGGGGCTTTACGTGAACATATGATTAAATTAAGGATCATCCCCACGCGTAAGTCCGTGGCGATAATCCATTTTCTTACCTCAGCCTGGCAGCTTTTTGAGTTCGCCGACCCGCCTGGTGCGCTTGGCTCGGTTTTTGTGATCGCTCTTGCCGCCGATCCTCATTAAGCAGTATCTTGCTCACAGCGGTTTCTACCTGGCGTTTGACACCTGCCATGCCTAACACGCTTTTTCCTGCTAAATCATTAAAGTCAGTCAATGCCTTCGGATTAATTCCAATCTCACCCGGAGCAAAAACCGGGAATATCGCCTTACCACCTACAGATTTGGCGGCTTCTTCGGCCTTCATACGGCCAGGATTGATACCCTGGGTTGCTTCAAGATGTCTGTCATCGTCGCCAGCGATGATGATCGGCTTATCGGGGAATTTCTGATGCAGTGCACGAGCAACGTGCGGCAAGTTGCCAGAGTCAAACGCCGCGACGGTGCCCTGGCCAAGCGCCTCGGATAAGGTGGCCGCCGTGGCGTAACCCTCGGCAATAATCAGAACAGGCGCTACCGCAACAGCAGCCATGCCGCCTATCGGATGAAAGCAACCTTCTTTCTTACTATCTTTGGCAAAGCGCTTCGTTCCGTCCTCCTGTATGTATTGCATCGTCCACTGTTTGCCGTCCACATCAAAAGCGGGAATGTAGGTCTTCTGTCCTTGCATATCTGTAAAAGCACCGACATGCGTCTGAATGCCCTTATCTTGCAGGTAGGGGGTAGGCTGGGTAATGGGCACCAGATTTTCCAGTTGTTGGCTAACACGTTGCGCGGTGGCCTCATGCAGGCGATCTTGCTCGGCTGCACGTTCTGCTAGCTTGGTTGCGGCTTCGGCTTGTAACTTGGCTTTTTCCTGTGAATCGAGAGCATAGCCCTTCGATTTCCATTTAATATCGATGCCGGTACGATTGTTCTTGATGTATCCGGCAGGATGGCCATCCAGGTAGCCGACATAGAAACCGGCCTCCTCGCCCTTTTTATCGCCTTCGACGCCGATTCGATGC
>Ga0208630_100080_pt1 | contig 35380 bp, 29 predicted proteins | sample LakWasMet32_HOW6_2_FD_183874 | JGI IMG/M metagenome (GOLD analysis project Ga0208630, IMG submission 183874) | Freshwater sediment methanotrophic microbial communities from Lake Washington under simulated oxygen tension - Sediment Metagenome... | ecosystem: Environmental > Aquatic > Freshwater >... | reverse complement strand
CAATCTCTAACCCAGAAATGTAAAATTTTATGTGGACTTCCCAGAATTTGGTAGACGTTTATTAGTTGCCATTATTGCGACTCAAAGACGTCTAGTAAGCTAGTGGCGATTCAGTGTGTTTTCAGAAGAGTGCTTGAATATACTGAACATTACCAACTCTGAAAAACTACCTTCAACCAATATTTTTTTGTTTGTAAGCAAAGAAAATCAACTTGAGTTATCTAATACAGATAAGGTTTCCCCAGACAGTGTCGTACTTCATTAAAGTTTAACTTTCGACACCAGAGTATTGATGACTTTATTTTCCAAGCCAGAACGCCTCAAATAATTAGGATGATAAGTTCTGAATATTTTAAATGACTCATCAGCTAGCTTCATCTCAGCTAATTCACGTTTTTTAAACCCGTCCACCTCGATGAGATTTGCATTGAATATGTTGGTCAGTCGGCTATCGTGTCTCCATCCTGTAAAAAAGACTATAAGATCTGGTTTTAATAATTGGATTTCATCTTTTAGTATGTGATCAAGCTTTTGAATTGTCGCTAGGAAAGGCTCACGCGGAGGGTTCCCGTTAACATCAAATTTGTTTAGATTTAGGCTAGCACAACAATAATGTTGACCTGTTGCTGCCTTTTCAATCTTTCTAATGACGTTCCAGAATGGGCTCGAAACATAATTCTTACCAAGACCAAATCCTGCATAAGTCTGCATTTGCAGACTAACATCAGCATGGGTAGTCCAGCCATTGGTTTCTTGACCTACAAAAACAATCTTAACTTTGGATTCCAAATACTCTTTACCAGGTGAGCATAGGTATGGGCCATTAAGCTTATGTTCTTCCGTAGTCAAACCTACTATTGATTTAAAATTAGTTGAATGCGAGGTGTATAAATCTAACAGCTCTGCGTATGTGTTCATTTATGGGGCCAATTTATTATTTTTGGAATTGAGTATGGATTAGATTTAAGTTTTAACTTGTAACGAATTATTGATAGCTAAAAATGTCGCAGTAACACTCACAAGTCCAACTAGAAATCCGCAACATCAATAGCGCCGACACGATCTGAAAAGCGATTGAACGCATCAACTTTCTCTCGCTCAATTTTGCATTTCTTGTTGTTGTAAACTTCTGACTTAAGCCATTCTGCTTCTGCATCAAATTCAGACTCTTGAATAAACGTATGCCAAACTTTACGCTCTGCGTTCCAGCGATAGCCTCTGGACTTCAATAGGTCTTTAGATTCAAAAGGTGCATTTAAAGCTGACACTTTGTACTCTTTAAGCCTAGCGTTATCCAACATCTGCTTCATCGGCAAAATGCCAGACTCGGTGGGTGCACAGTGCAACACCTCTAACAGTGCATGGCAATCCGTTGATGCCCTATGACCTTCGTAATGAAAACCCGATCGATAAGCAAGAAACTCTAATTTACTACTGCCTAGCCCCTCTGCAGACCAATCAATCTGGGCAAATGAGCAGGCCCAAGGTTTTGTTTTAAAGATAGGGAATCTTGGCTCAACAAAGCGACGGTCAAATTTCGAGTTATGGGCAATGATAATTGATGCTGAAGCAATGAATGCCTCAACCTCATCGTCGTTGATATGCTTTCCTTCCACCATATCATCAGTGATGTGGTGCACTTTAGTTGATTCTGGTGGAATCGGAAAACCTGGATACTCTAACTGATTAAATGTGCCATGCACATCTCCAATCATGCCGGTATACGGGCAGTAATCAAAAGCTACCATGCCCAGTTCAATGATTTTATCTTGAATGTAATCAGTGCCTGTAGTTTCCGTATCTAGAATGACTGCACGCAACATTTTGTTGTTTGTGGGTTCTGTTAGGTAACTTGATCTTTCTTCTAGTGGACGAGTAAAACGATAGCCTAGGTCTTTAAGACTCTCCATTAGTATGTCGACATCGGCGTTATTAATTAGTGGCTTGTTCACATGTGCTTTCAAATTATTCATTGGAATACCTATCTGAGGTATTCCAATTTCATATATTACATTTACATCCTGATATTACGACTCAGTGTTTTACTATCTATACGTTTAAAAAGATTTTCTGCGTTCATTTTGGCCAGATTATCTAACTCTGATTCTAATGATGACAAATCTATACCATCTTCGCCTGCTACAAATAATGGCCCTCCAACATCATCGACATAGCTCGAACCGTCCTCATTAATTGCGTAATACCTATCTTGAGTGAGGTCATTACCTAACGACTGTGAAAGATATATCCAAGTCCAGCTAAGCAGTAGATCCTTCTTATCGTAAGACTCCAGCAACTCTCGCATGGCACCAATGTCTCCAGACTCTGCAGCAGCAGTAAGCCAATAATGATGATCATCATATCGACGCAGGCTATAAGCAATCTCTGCGACCCTCATTGGGTCAGCATTTATATCCCGATGTTTATCATTAAAGAATGCATGGTCTTTAAATTTTTCGGCTAGATCAAGCTTTGCCAAATCATAACCAAGCCTTGCAGCCTCACGAAGATGAAACTGATATTTTTTCTCTTCAGCAAGTTGCTTAAAATAATCGAGTGCAAATTCTTTTTCTGCTCCACTCAGTTGGCGACCTGATTGCATTTGTTTGTACCAGTAATCACTGCTTATTTCATGCTCATCAGCTTCTTCGCTAGGATCATGATGTAAAGCAAGAGCGTAGTGTGCGAGTGGATTGTCTGTCTTAGCTGAAGATTCCAACGAATGAAGTATTTCAGATGTTATTCTCTGAGATGAATTGTCAGCTTCCCAGTCATACTCTTCTAGGTAATCTTCATCTCTCAATTCGGCAATTAAGTCTGCAAATGTTAATGCACCAATACTATGGTTATCTATTACAACAGGTAGCGCTGTGGTCAATTTGTTCCCATATCCAAGCAATTCAGAGCGTTGCTGAACTAGATCCAAGTTGATAGAGTCTGCGGCACGCTTACTCTTGCGCTGAATCAAAATAGCTTGATTAGTTAATGATGCATAGGTATTAAAACCGAAGGCTGCTGCAAGTAACTCATAAACATGAGAGTGCTTAACAGGTATTTGAGCGAGTTGCTCTAGTCTTTGATGTGCTGAATAAATGATGTTCTTGATTGTCATGATAACTATCTCCATAAAATACAGACTCTGGGTAGCGCACACGTTTAATACCCCAGTGTCTATTCATAGGGTTAGTTTTTCATGCAATTTAATCAAGCAATTTGAAGAGCCGGTTTTTACTCGTGTGCAAGTATGGCTGGCGCCTTAATCAGATAATAGCGCACAGATTTATATTATGTCTAGTGAGAATAAGCCAGTTCATTTGCCATTACTCTGAGTTAATCAAATACTATCGATATAAAAACTCATTTAAGCCATACTCCTACTTGTTCTAAACCATGCCACTGACTCAAGAAATCTATCTCCGTATAGTCGTGACTTATCGGGAATCCCGATCGCTTCAACTGGATAGTGAAGTGAAATTTAAATTTAAGGAGATCGCAATGAGTAAAGGTTCAAATAATGGTAAGTCTTCGGGTTCTGGCAGCAGAGCAACACCACCTGGCTCTGGTGGGTGGCCAAGCACCGTTCCCGGCGGTAAGTCTGGTGGCGGAAGATATAACCCTCCGCCTAGTAATAAGTAATTAATTGTTGGGAGAAGGTTTAACACCTTTTCCCTCTATCTGCTTTTTATGATATTCAAACCAGAATGGATAGCGATTTTCAAACCAAGCTTCAATGGTTTTGAAACCAAAAGGCATATCTGGCCAAGGCCGAAGCGCTTGTTTTAGAGCATCTGTTTTAGCCGCTGCATTAGTAATGGTTTGCATATGTCGTATTTGATATCCAATAAAAGTTAAACACTTTGTACCGTAATGCCGCATCCAGATATCTTTTGCCCCAGGATCATCAAAAAACGACTTTAGGAAATCTGTTAATGCCTGTTTAGAAGGCATGTGACTTCCATTGCTCCATCTCTTTAAAAGTGATTCATCTAATTCCAATTCAGATGCTTTTTCAGTTTTCAAAATTGCACTAATGGTAGGCAAGCCGATTTGCGTTTTAATCCACTTAAAAAATAATGAGGTAGGATTTTTGTTCCCTGTCTGACTCGTGGGTAAAACATCTAATACCAATGAATCTGACCTGGATAAAGAATGACAAACATCAGCATCCAATCCAGCAAGCAAGCTAAGAACCATCTCAATCGCTATTAAACTTCTTAAAGGAATTAAAACATCTAGGCTAGATCCATTTTTCAGAATATCAATGGCCTCAGGCCAGAGTAATAAATCGACTAAAGGATTTTTCATCAACAAAGATACCGCTTCGTTATATTGCTGCTGATGAAACAATTTCCAAGATTTATCAGTCGTCCTCTCTATCGCTATCAAAAATTTAAGTTGTTGTGGCCATTCATCTTCGCTTGATGTGTGGCCCATCATGAATGATTCCCATATCCCTATTTTTTCGTAATATGCTTGTGCATCAACGTCACCATTAAGCGCTGCTATCAAGTCTTTTGGCAAATCTGGTATACGTTTTGACATATCACTAGCAGCCCTTAAAGCTGCAGCGTCATCGACAGGCTTCATTAGACGCTTGTGGATAGATTCAAGACCCGCTTCTTTCATGATGCCGCTCATTGAAAGGTCTGATATCTTGAGTACTACATCAGGATTAAAAAGAAATAGAGAGCTCAGTGGAAGGGGCTTTTTTTTGCCGCCTATAGGGTTTTTAAATTTAATAGTCATTGAATTGACGCTAGCTTAAAGACATTTTCTTCCCATCTTACCGAGGAAACTTCCAAGTTTTGTCACGCTATCAAACGAGTAAATATGCTCTCTGGGGCTTTCTTTACAACGCCCGATAATCCTTCTCGGTAAATCTGGCTCGCCATTTGCCAATTCGACTTGCGCATTGCATATCGGGCAGAGACCTGCATACTTGGTTAACTGCACTTTTTTATGTAAGAAGTTACCTTTTTCATCTTTAACCGTCACAAGCTCTTGCACTAGAGATGTCTCTCCCCAACTCATAAAAAAATCTGAGGCAATAATAATTCTATCGTCTGTGAACCGGTTGAAACGTTTAACTTTGTCACGTAAAAACCAAACACAGGCAGCTAATATTACTAAATGATAAAAAGATAAGGTCGCCAAAGTTTGCTGTTTAAGCGCGTAAAACAATACAGCAATCATTAATACGTACATGATCATCTGCAAGAAGGGAATAAAGATCATAATCCACTTCTTGTAACCACTGATTGCATATCCTTCATCAAAAAATAATTTAGCTATACGTGATGGCTTGAAGTCTTGCACCGCGGTGTACTCGATATCGTGCGCAATCTTGGCACGATAAGGATTGGGGCCAATAACATCAGCTTTGTTAACTTCAATACCTATCAAGCGGTATTTAACTGGATTACCTGCACCGCCATCAGAATCGATTTTTTCAATCCAGGGATAAACGTCTAGACCAAACTCATTAACGGCATGTTCAGTTAGCCGAATGCTCACCTCATCTTGTAGTTTGGGAATATTTTTCCAAATACTCATCAGCGTAGAACTTGCGTTCTCTTCATTTTGACCGGGACATAACTCAAGAAAGAGTTCTTTGGTAGTAATGAATGTATCTTTTTCGGCTTTGAATTTGTTAATGGTTTGCTTGGCAATCTCGAGGATAAAGCGATGTATTTTCTTATCGTTAGATAGTAGCTTAATGAAACTGATTAGACATTCAGCCAGCTTTTCTGGGGCGTGTTTTTGTTGTTTTTCCATCCCTTGCAAACCCTTTTATCTGGTTATTTCCTGTTTTTAGTTTGATGCAAAAAATATCATGACTTCCAAGTTTTGGAACGGAGAGAAGTCATGCGTATCGCAACATATTACATCAATAACATTCCTGTTTATATTCGGAATCTACCGTCGGGTGACATTGCGGTTTGGCACCCTTATGACATCGAGCTTGGAAGAGTAATTTATCAAATATGCTTTGGTAAAGGCTATTGGAAATCAAAGTATAAGAACTGGCTAATTTTTTCAGGATTTGCGAATACCGTCATTGACGATATTAAAAGTAGGAGCATCCATCATGCAAAGTAAATTCCTGTCGATTCCTGAAGCAATTGATGTTGAACGGAATATCTATATCAAAGCGCATGAAGCAGATTCACATGCACCCAAAGGGCGGTATATCTGCAGAAATACTAATTGCAATAAACCGGTCAAAAGAATACTGCGTGGAAACACTTGCTTCTTTAGGCACTACCCCGACGAAAGCAGTATCAGTCACAGTAAAAGCCAAGATCTTCACAAACGTGCTATCGATGAAATTCGTAACCAGTTTATCAATGTGCAAAAATACGGCTTAACCATGCCGATTTTCCAACTTAGCACCAAACAAGGCTTAAAAGAAATTGTGCCATTTTTACCTAATTTCACAGTGAAAACCGAATGGCCGCTGGGTAAAAGATTCATCGATGTTGCGATACTTGATGCTTATGACAATCCAATTCTTTTAATCGAAGTCCTGAATACTCATAAAATATGCCAAGAAAAAGTAGCGGATATTGATCAATATCCGTGGGTAGAAATTAAGGTAAAATCAATACTCTCGAGCCAGAGAATTTTAAAAATTGAACGCCATCACCGCTTTCCTCAGGAATATGATAATTTTTTTCAATTAGATCTGCTGTTACATTAAATTGAATCAAACTTTGAATCGTGTATGCTCATTGAATAGTTTTTTATTCTCTGCTTTGAGGCTCAGTAGTATCTACTGGAAGAGTGGGCATCAAACATGTTTCTTTAATTTTAATGACTCGGCCACATTCAAGTAGGTAAATTTTACGTATTCTTAAACCAATGATATACATGATAAAAATTATCATATCCCAACTGCTTTGCTACTTATTTCTGAGCTTTAAATAGTTGTATGTCTTTTTCTTTTCAAAATCCCTCTCTAATTGTGTTAATTACTTCTGCGCGCTTATATAAAACTTGTCTAGCACCATTGATCATCGGACCGCTTACTGGCTCTATGTCAAAGCTTGCAAGGTGACTAATGACTTTTCGTGGCGAACAACCCATTGTTTCAGCTATTTTTGTCGCAAAAATATAACTTTCATTGAATTTATCAATTGTTGATCTTCGAATGCGTGTTCCTCTTTTTACTTGTTGCGGCATGACTTCGGATTGTAAATAACCTAAACTCACCAACTCATATGCCACTTGCTCTTTGATACCCAAAATCTTTGCGGCTTGGATAATCGTTAACCAAGTACCCATGCCGTTCTGATTTTTAAGCTTCCAGTTCTTTAGCTCTGACTCCTTGAAGTTCCATGCGGCAATCCCGCTCATCGTATCAAGTTTATTTATTGGGCTAATTTCTTGCGACTTCACAGAAAAAATTAATCCCGCAATATCTTCATTGCTCCACGTCCAATATCGAAGGATATGTCCTAGTGACACACAACCTTCATCAGGGATCGATACGCTCTCTAAGTTCGCAGATATATCGATCAGTTTGTTGACTTCTAATCTACTTACGGCCCAAGGTGCACCAGGTGAAGTTCCTAGCTTTTTAGCATCTACAAATACTAAAGTAAGCAATTGACGCATCCGGCGTTTTTGAAGACCCAATAATTTCCCTGCTGTGGTCATATCAATTAAGCCGAACAAGTGTTCTTTTACTTGCTGCAAATTGTCTCTTCTAACCATCACAAATTTGCGGCCTTTTTCACTGATATGCATTTCACCTTCAATCGTTCCTTCACGAATCAAAAGCTCTAAACGCTGATGTGAAACTCCTAAGAAATCGCAAGCGACAGATGCAGGTACCCATGAAGCTTGTTTCATCAATGTCGAAGTTAAACGCTTATTGCGTTTGGCTATACCACCTCTCCATGCCTCATTGATCCATAATTCAAATTGATGCCTCATCTCTTCAAATGGCTTTTCATGAAGGACTTTAAAAAGATAGTGGTATGCTTGCCCAAAGACCTCATTCAAGCTTGGCCTACCATCTGCTCTGTTCTGTTTTTCTAGCTGAGTCAGCGCATGGTGAAAAGCATGGGGCCAATCTGCAATAACTTCAGCTGCTAGCGAGGTCACTGGCCAAGAGTGATTCAAATCGCCAGCTTGTCGCATCTTAAGCGGATTTTTACCTGCGGCTAAAGACATGTAATTACCAAGATATCTAATCAGGCGCTGAGTCTGCTCAACATCCGTCTTTTGTAACACGAGAGGCAAACGATTGTTATTCTGCAGAAGAATTTTGCTACTAACTACATTAGCTAAATCAGTCATATTGGCAGGACAAGATGTAGATTGCTCTGCATTTAAAATAGAACCACAACTGCATCTATTAAGTTGCCCTCTATTCCATTTAAGTTTATTGCCACATGAACTACATTGATCAACCAGCCACACTTGATGATGATGGCAAACATCATAGAAATTGAGCTCCCACTCCGTTTTCCAATACCCATGTTCTCCTAAACAATGTGGGCAAAATCGTGCATATTGGGTATTCCAAGTTCTAGGTTCCGTATGCCAAAGTCCACTGATATATTCCATTTGTTCGTGAAACTCTGGATATATATCTTCGGGCTCCAAAAATCCATTGTTCAACATAAAATCATAATCAAAGCTGAAACCAATAGCTTTCAGTTCAGATGTGCTTAGTAAGTTTCTCTCTGCTAAACGTAATAAGTAGCCTTGTGGTCCTTCATCACGGTATGGTTGTAGTTTCAATGGCAATGAAAGCTGGAGCTGTTTTTTATGTGATAGCACCATTTATTTACTCCCTATTGGTTTGATAAGATTTCTGCGCGCCAACGGACTTCCAATTGCATGTTTCAAATGCCATGGGTAGAAGGGCTCTCCTGGCTTATCCAACTGCCGCAATGGTGACTCATCGTGGAATGGATTTAACTTATCTGGCACACCTTTCCAAATATGCTCCCTGAAAGCAGCAGAATAGACACCCTGATTAAGTTGAGTCATTTCTGCCAACACTGCGATTTCGACGGATTTTTCTAAAATCCGACGCAAGTAATCTAGGCTTCCATTACTAGCTACTAAAAATCGCCTGGCCAAATTCGCTTCAAAGAGTGGTATTTCAGGGGGAATCAGTAGCGCCGCTTGATAAGATTTCAAAACAGCTCTGAACTCTTTAAAGTCATCTTCATCCTCTAACTTAAAAGTAGTTATTTCAATTTTCTCAGAGTGCCTTCTAGCTACTTGTTCGTTAGTTGAAATTACCTCATCAATTTCTTCTAGTCCAACTAGCACTGATGCCACTTTAGTTTCATTCATGATATTTTTTACAGTATCAATCAGCTGTCTAAAGTCAGGCAAAGTGCGCGAGTAATAAGCGTGTTGAAATTCATCCAACAACAATAACTCCACTTTGTACATTTTCATGAGCTTGCATATCTTGATGGTCTTTTCAGCTAAGTCTGTTCTAGATGGAATCGGAAAACCCATAGCATCAAACATAGCAGAAATAAGCCCATTAGCCGTTGCCGAGCTTGGACAGGTAACCAAAAGCACCGGCATAATAGTTTGCCTCCCTTCGACAAAACTTGGAAAGTTGACAATATAATTTTTTAATATTGTTGATTTACCTATTCCGCTGGGGCCAAGGATCAACAACCCACCGCCATTGTGGTGGGTTTGCTGTGAAAGATGTAGTTTGGCAATCGCTGAAATAGCTTCTCCATAGCGGCGATGATTGATAGTCACATCAGCTAAACTAAATCCTAAATAAGAAATAGTGGATTGCGATGAAACCTCTTTCTTAGCATAACGAGCGATTAGGTCTCTTGGAGTCATGGCCGCACCCCATCGTCATTATTTCTTCCCCTTGGTGGCTCAACCCCCAAGTCTGGCAAATCTTCGTCCAAACCGCTCTCCAGTGGATCAGGTGCCTTCGCTATGAGCTTTTTAATAGGACTCTTAATATCTTCAAGTGGATTTTTTGATTGAAATACAGAGACTGAATCATGCATCAGAAGATTTGCAGCGAGCTTTCTATCCACCATCTTTTTAGATTTAAGTGCATTGTTAGTAATCGCTTCAATCTCGTTACGAGACTCCATTAGTTGAAGCATTGAGTATTGCTCACCGTGTTTTTTCCGTGCATGAACACTTGCTAAACGATGTGTTTGTCGATATAAATCTTTCACATAATCTTCATGCACTGCATCTACTCTTAAGTACTCTTTGGTATATGGATCAAATACATCTATATATGCCACTTGATCTTCATAAAACTTCAATTCGACTTCGTTGTTTTCTCCTGAAACCCTACGAATCTCTTGGAGTTGCCGACTGTTGTAATGCAAACGATCTAACTCAATCCCATAATGAAATAGCTTCCTTTTTGCTGGCACTCCTGTAATCACATCTAACTGAGATGGATAAACAGGTAATTCAACAATCCTAGTTTTAACCGATTCCAACCACTTATTAAGCGGTGTATCACCGATACCGCGATGAGGTGTTACGTTATAAACATCAACTATCCATTTAGTAACCAGATGAACCAATGTTTCTAAATCTATTGCCGCCATATCCTCGGATGGATAATCACCTCGTTCATCTATGTTAGAGAACGTACTGCCTGGTAATTTATGAATGAGCCCTTGATTAATTGTTCTAAAAAAGCGCTCTACACTTCCCTTCATTTCTGGCGTTCCTGCTGGGCAATAAAGAATTTGTATACCCAATTCTAAACATGCTTTCTTGAGCGCGTCTGAATGCAAATCCATACCATTATCCAAAGCCAGTAAATCTGGTATACCAAAGACTGGCCAATCATTTTTTATGTCTGGGAATCTTTTTAGTAAATCGTCTTTAGTTAAAATGATTTGCTTCAAGCATTGCAAAACTGCGTAGGATGAAGGGGCATTGAAACTGATATAAAAGCCAACCACCATGCGACTGAACTTATCTAGTGCCAATGTTAACCAAGCCCTACCAAGCGGGAGATTATTTCCTTTATTGATAACGATTAAATCTAATGGGGTGTGGTCAATTTCTACGCGCTCTAATACTTGATTTACCTTTAATCCACCCATTGCGCTTCGATATTTATTTCGTGCAACATCAGCACCAAGACGAGATGAATCTCTGATATCGGCTCTTAAGTTTTCTACCCAGCGATAAATAGCCGACTGAGAAACCTGCTTAATCTTATTATTTTCATCACGGCTTAAATTCATTAAAGTGATTCGCTGCCTTACTTTGTGAACTACATCGATCGTAGGAAGTTTTTGAGCATTCAAAAATACTGTTTTAACTACATCCTCAAAAATTACATACCTAGTGTCTTCTTTTCTTGGTGTATTAGTCCTTCTTGGTAATAATGAATTGATTGATTTAGTAATACGGTAGCGCTTCCACCAAACATGCAATGAAGAGGGGCAAGGAGCTTTCTTATCATTAATTTCAATTGCAGCTTCTTGAATTAATTTACGCCAAATATCTTGATTGAACCTGTTTACTTCTGGATTGATCTTATTTAAATAATGAAGCTTTCGTTTTGCCATTTCTTGCCACTTAGTTGGATACGTAGATAAGTCAGCAGGTGTTACCAAATAAATGGCATCACCACTCATTCCAAGCGTGGACTCATCAACTAACCATTGACCAGTATGCCAAAGCTGAAGCACCTCCTTATCAGTAAAGTTACGAATCTCCCCTTGGTCTGATTCAAACTGCAATCGTCCATTCACCAATCTTCTGAGCAACTGCCAGCGTGTATTTAGCTCAATAAATGTGAGTCCTTTTTTAAATGAGAATCTATACATGATTGGTTCCTTCAGCTAAAAGTAAATTAGCGTTGTTCATTAACTGATAGATATCTTGGCTTGCATCTCCTCGTAACTCCTTCTCCGTTAATAAGACGAAATACTCATCCCTAGTTGAATAGTGCATATTGATTGCACGGTATTTTTTTGCTAACTCTAATCTGGATAGTTTTATACTCGGTTTAACTTCAACATGAACAACTTGCCCACCTAATAACTGCAACTCAAAATCTGGATAGTATTTTTTTGGCTCACTATCCATGTGGTAATAAATAATTGTTGGCTGCTCTCTAAATTGAATAATCTCTTTAGAGCTTTCGAACAATTTAATTGCGTCTCGCTCCAAAAGAGACTCAAACTGCACCAGTCTATTTAATTTTTTTGAAGGAAAATATCCTCTAAATCCACGTCCACTTCTAGTAACCACTATTCTGCTTAACATTTTATTTTTTCCTTATGGCAAGCCGAGTCCCTGCAACTTGGTTTGCATTTTTTAAATTTGATATTTAAGGCATGAGTTAACTCGCTGCAGCTTATTTAAGCTTCAGTTTTGCCTGATTTTATAAGTGTGAGATTGACGCCGAGTCTGAAAAACTGGATACTTGAATTGTCAGAAGCAAGTAACAAATCAATCGGATGGGCGGATCTTTACGGTTCGCCTATTTCATTTCTACCTCCTAAATTTCATATGATTTAAATTTACCCCTCTATTTCTAGAGCAAGATCGATGAGTTTAATTTGTCTATCACTGAGGTGATCAATTTGTTCATTCATTCGGTAAATCAAGTCATAAACCATTTCAGGTGACTTAGGTGGAATGATTAATTTTCTATTTGATCTGAGGATGGCATCGTAAAGCTGCTGCTGCTCGTCCTGAGTAAGCTGATATTTCTGGATTACCTGATTTACAAAGTATTTTTTGGGAACATCTTTGTAGCTTCCTTCTATTGCAGAAAGAAAGCTTTGCTCATAGCCAAGCAAGAGCGCTGCCTCTTTTTGGCTTAATGCCCTGTCTAGTCTAAATCTTTTGATTAATTTGGATGCGGGGTTCATACACACTTTTTCACAATTAACTAAAAAAAGTGTATATCAAAAATTGAAATAATGCAAATCTAAGTCATTGATTTAGATAACATTTATCAGTAAAGTTGGTTGTGTTATTTTTTGATTACTTAGCTTAATTGTGACTAACTTAAACTAATTCAATACGCTGATTTGATTGGTAAAACTTACAAGATTAACCAACTCTAACCAATGCATTTTGATTTACATCGCCTACTAATTGAATCACCTTTTTAGCATTGACATCATCAAACACGCCAATCAAACCATCTTGGTGGATATGGGTAAATGGTGGTTCAAATAGCATGGCTTTATCGATCATGCCGTTTTTGGTGAGGTAGTTAATGATGTTATTGATAAACGTCATTTGGTCGGCTTTGAGATTACCCGCCTGTAAAAACTCAGCAAAGGCTTCTTGAGCAGCGCTCATCTCTAAACCCACTATATTGCGGATAAATACGCCTAGTGGCTTGTCACCATAGGTTTCAATGTACTCTTGCTTAGTGCCCACTGTATTGTCATCAAATAAAATAGTTTCTAGCGCGTTTACTTCTGTTTCAGTAATTGGCTTATTGGTCTTTAGTTTATGAATCACCAAATGGTGGCTATGCTCGCGCACGTAAGATTCTACACGGTCTTTATAGCTTTGCAGGCGACCATAAGCGGGCATTAAATCATGTTGTTTCACGCCCTTAAAATCCAACTCATCTTCAAAGTTGGTTTCTATGATGGGCTGTGTTTCTTTATCCAGGTATTTAATCAAATCGCGCAGAGCAACACGCACAGTTTCCAGGCGATTAATGTTGATCGTTTTCCAAAACTGATCTACTTGCAGTTCGTTCAATAAGTGCACTTGCTTTGCCACTGCAGGGATATTTTGTTTTTTCAGCAATGCTTTTGCAGTGCCACTAATCTGTTTAATAAAACGGTCGGTGCTGTAAGCGGCTGTCAGTAAGGCCAGTTGATAATTCAAAATCAACAGATCAAAGCGTTTGGCGAGCTCGTCATCTTCTTTCTCAGGTAAAGCCAGGGCGGAAAGATGTGTGTTGATATCCAGCATGTCGCCTTTAAAGATATTCTGCCAGCGCGTTTTTTCGCTATATTCCACCACATAGCGCAGCTTGGCTTTCACCACAAAGCGCGTTCTATCCAGCGTGGCAATAGTTTGGTGTAAATCGGCAATATAGGCCTCTGCCAGCGCACGCTCATCCTCGCCACTTTCTGCACCTTCACGCACCAGTAGCGCAACCTCTAGTTTTGCCTCAAAAATCAATTGCGTCAGGCTTTTTATCGCCTTGGTTTTTACGCCGTCAGGCTGTACATCAAAAAACTCAAAGTTTTGGCAATAATCAAAAATCACAAACTCGGTTTTATGATGCCCTACGCCAAACAAATCAGGGCAAAGGCGCGTGCCACGGCCTATCATTTGCCAAAACTTGGTGGCAGATTTCACCTGCTTAAAAAACACCAGATTCACCACCCGTGGTGCATCCACGCCTGTGTCCATCATATCCACTGATACCGCTATTTGTGGCTCGTTTTCAACGTATTTATCCACAAAGGTTTCCAGCAGGCTTTGGGCTTTGCTTTCATAGTTATCAATCACCCGTAAAAACTTGCCTGCGTATTCTGGGTAATTTTTATTAAACCGTTCTTCAATAAACAGCGCATGCTTGTGGCTTTTGGCAAAAATAATGGTCTTGCCCAGTTTTTCGCCGCCCTGCACTTTAATGCCGTCTGTCATTAAGTGGTTCAGCACTTTATCCACCGTGTCGGTGTTAAACAGCCAGCTATTCAGTGCAGTGCTATCTATCTCGTCTGGCGCTTCGCCAGTCGTCGGGTCGCCAAACTTTTCCTCATATTCGGCTTTTTCGCGGTCAGATAACTGGTGGTAATGCACCCCTTCACGAATAAACTTGAGCGGCACAGACATGGCCTTGGGCGGCACCAAAAACCTGTCTTTCACCGCGCTATCTAGCTCATAAGCAAAGGTGGGGTTATCGTCCTCAATGTCAAACAAGCCATAGGTATTATGGTCAATGTCAGTCTTAGGCGTGGCAGTCAGCCCAATCAGTAAAGCATCAAAATACGCAAAAATCGCTTTGTACTTTTGGTACACCGAGCGGTGCGCCTCATCAATAATAATCAGATCAAAATGCCCCACCCCATAAAAACGTTCACCATCCAAAACGTTATCTATGCGGTTCATAATCGTGGGGTAGGTTGAAAACACCAGCCGCGTGCCGTTGTCTTCTTTTTCTCGTGTGAGATCAATCGCGCTCAAGTTGGGCAGGTATTCATTAAACGCATTTTTGGCCTGCGTCACCAGCGCATTTCTGTCGGCCAAAAACAGCACACGCTTAGCCCAATTGCATTTGGTGAGCATATCCACAATCGCCGCAGCGGTGCGGGTTTTGCCACTGCCTGTCGCCATTACCAGCAAGCTTTGGCGAGCGCGACCTTTTAACTCACCTGTTGCTTTATTAGTGCTTACAAAGTTTTCAGCCACGCGCTTAATCGCCTCTAGCTGATACGCCCGCTCGGCAATGGATAGGTTCACTTTAAAATCGCGTAAATCGGTGCGGCTTAGTCTGCGGGCAATCAGTAACTGCAATTCTTCTTTGCTATAAAAGCCCTGCACCTCGCGCTCGGGGTAAAACTGGTCATCCCACAAGTGCGTTTCAAAGCCGTTGCTATAAAAAATCACTGGGCGCTGGCCTGTCATGGCTTGCAAGCAATTGGCATACAGCTCCGCTTGGTGCTTGCCTTTGCGGGCATCGGCCATGGTCTTTTTGGCTTCTACCACCGCCAGCGGCAAACCATCATCGCCCCACAACACATAATCCACGTAACCAACCCCAGTAGCGTTGGTGCTGGCAGGCATACCTGTTACTTTAAACTCCAGGTCTATGCCATCTTTGAGGTTATCCCAACCACATTCTTTGAGCGATAAATCAATATAGCGGCGGCGCGTTTCTGCTTCGCTCACCAACATCGGTACGGCTAGTTCGAAGTTGATAGTTTTTTCGCGGCTTTGTTTACGCGCAACGAGTTCAGCTTGTTGTCGTTCAATTTGTTGCTTTAGCGCCACGTTGTGCTCAGCTTGCTGTAGTTTTGCTTGTTCAGCCTCACGCAATGCTTGTTCTTTAGCGGTTAACTGTTGCTGCAAAGCAGCAATTTGCTCAGCGCTCTCAATATTTGCTTTCCCTGATGGAATCAAGCCTTCATCAAACACCTGCGTTGTAAGTGCTTGCTTACCGTAATACGTTGCCAAATAACGCATAAAACGGAATAAATATTTAAGCGAGGCCAAGGCATCTTGCTGGCTCACCCTGCTACCATGCGCCGCCACATTGCCTGTTTTGCGTATCAGATGCAGTTCACCTAACATGGTCTGGTTAAACTGGCTGGCAAAGCAATGCTCATACATCAAGGTGCTAAGTTCAGGCTTATACGGGCGGGTTAGCTTGGGGTCATGGTCATACAACCAATTGATGGCGTTTTCTAAGGTACTGCGGCAAAAAATGGCTGCTGCTTTGGGCGAGGCGCTGGTGTGCTGTTCAGCCTCTATCGCATCGGCGTAAAGCGCGGGAAAGTCGGCTAAAAGAAAGCGGAAGTTACTCATTGTCAGATGTATAAATTAGTTCTATCAAGAATCACACGCACTATCATAACCCCACTTTCGTCATTCCCTACATTCCCAGACTACCACCATCTACTAAAATTATCCCCTCCCCATTTCAGGGGGAGGGTTAGGGTGGGGGTAAACACGCGCAAGCTTCAACCCCCATCCCAGCCTTCCCCCTGCTTGGGGGAAGGAGTTATGCCGCCATCTTAGCCGTTAACTCACCCGTAAACGCTCGCTGTAACAGGCTATTAAACAAAGCCTCGGATTTTTCTAAACTGAGCTGTGCTTGCTGTTTTTGGGCTTCGATCAGTTGGATGCGTTCGGCGAATTGGTTTTGGAGTGCAATTGGTGGCGTTATAAACTCTAATCTGCCCAATATTTTCATAGTCAGATATTGAGTACTTGAACCAATAGATAATCTTTGCAAGTCTTTCAATTTTTTTTCTAACGAAATCTGCATGAATGGATACGTTAATTGATTGTCTTTAATGCTCAAAATATAAGTTCGTTGGTAGGCATCAAACTTTCCATTGTAGTATTTAACATCAAAAATACCCGCCGCGTTGTTACCTGCCAATAGTAAAACCTCTTCGTCATATGAGTATGTATCAATACTTAGAGCCTCTTTAGCGCATGTGAAAAATGGATAACTGCCATTAGCTGAAGCAGCATTACTATCTAATTTACCAGTTTTAGTTTCAAAAACATCAAGAAATAGCTTCTTATTCCACTCCATCGGATTCGTCACGGGGTCACCAAACATTTCCAAAAACAGCGATTGACTGAGTGCAGTGTAACGCTCGACCAGTTGTTGGTCTTTTTGTCTGAGACTATCCGCCGCATCCAAAATCGCCGCAATTTTTTGTTGCTCGGCTAACTGAGGTAGGGGAATTTTGCTTTCTTTAATAATTTTGTCAGAAACAGCAGGATAACTCGCACCCGTTGCTTTCGACACCATGTCATTTACAAATGATTTCGTTTGAACCCAATAGAACAAATATTGTGGGTCTAAAGTACTCTGGCTGGCTCTAAGTACACAATACCCTGTGGAGGCAGTGGCATTTTCTAACTCATCAGGTACATAGGCAACACCATTTAAATTAGGTCTCACAGTTGATACCAAAATATCTGTGCCTTTGACAATTTGCCGAGCTCTGCTTGGTGCTTCAATCGCCAAAACTCTCTGAACTTGGGTTACGTCTATGGCCTTTTTATCTTTGTCTACTGAACTCAAATCAATGTAAGAAATTATTTCATTGGAGTTGGCATATTGCGGATTCCAAGTTTCCACCTTTTCAAGGTGTTTATTTAACACTTGTGATATAAAACTCACAGTAGCAACCCCTTCAACACCGCCAACGCCTGCGCCCGCTCTGCATCCAAACGCTCAATCTCGGCAATAATCTCCGCAGGGCTATCGTGCTGCACCTGTTCATACACCACTTGTTTGTAGCGGTTAATGCTTAAATCCCAATTATTTTGCTCTATCTCGGCCAGTGGCACTAAAAAGCTTTGTTCGGTGCGGCTGCGAGCTTGTTCATTTTGTCGCGTCTGGTAGCGCGCAATAATATCGGCAATGTCGTTGTTTTTAATCGGGCTGCGTTTGTCGTCCAGGCTGTAGCCATCGGCTTGCATGTCGTAAAACCATACGTTATCTGTGCCGCCGTGGTTGGTTTTGGTAAACACCAGCACGGCGGTGCTCACTCCTGCATAGGGTTTAAACACGCCGCTAGGCATGGAGATCACGGCTTCTAACTTATGCCCTGCTATCAGCGTTTGGCGTATTTGCACATGGGCGTTGGATGAGCCAAATAACACGCCATCGGGCACAATCACCGCGCAACGACCACCGACTTTGAGCATGCGTAAGATCAAGCCTAAAAACAGCAACTCGGTTTTTTTGGTTTTAACGGTGGTGAGCAGTGATTGCTCTACGCCATCGTAATCCAGCGAGCCTTTAAACGGCGGGTTGGCGAGGATTAAGCTAAATTGCTCGCGGCTGTCGGCATTGGCTTCGCTCAAGGCGTCACGGCCTATCAGTTGTGGGTGCTCTATGCCGTGTAGTTGTAAGTTCATGGCGGCAATGCGCAGCATGGTGGCGTCAAACTCTACGCCTGTGAACATATCTTGGTTGTAATGCGCAGTAAACGCGGCATCGTGAAACCAATCGGGGTGGTGCTCATGCACATACTCACCCGCTGCCACCAAAAAGCCCGCCGTGCCGCAGGCAGGGTCTGCAATGGTGTCGTCTTGCGTGGGTTGCATCATCTCGACCATCATTTTAATAATGTGGCGCGGGGTGCGGAATTGGCCGTTAGTGCCTGCGGTGGCAATTATGGAAAGCAAATACTCGTATAAATCGCCCTTGGTATCGCGGTCATCCATTTGGATTTTGGCGATCATCTGCACCACTTGGTCGAGCAGCTTGGGCGTGGGGATCATAAAGGTCGCGCCCTTCATGTATTGCGCAAATATGCCTGCCGCTTGCCCTGCCTCACTACCCAGTTGTTTCATGTGTTCAAACACGGTGAGGTCGCCACAATCCTTTTGTGGCTTGGTGAACAACTCGAACATGGTTTCTGGGTCTTTATCCACAAACGAATGCCAGCGGAAGCGCGCCTGTGCTGGCGTGTAAAGCGGTGACTTTAAAGGTGTGCCAAGTAGATTGGCTTTCTTTTCTGCCAGAAGTTGGTTTTCATCCAAACGGCGCAAAAACAGCAAAAAGGTAAACTGCTCAATCACAGTGAGCGGGTTGCTGATACCGCCTGTCCAAAACGTCTCCCAAATTTTATCGACTTGGCTTTTTAACTCACCTGTAACCATTTTTTGCCTGTTGTTGTTTTATTTATTGTGATTGTAAAGTTTTTAGACATTACTGGCTCAATTAAATCTGTTTTTAACCTTGAATACCAAAAAAAACAAAGGGTCCATTAAGGACCCTTTATGTTTATTAAGAAATAGCTCTTAATTTTTAAAAATCTAGTTTTTTGAGAAAAATCTAGAAATCCGTGAGAACCTACAAACCTAAATATCTAAGTTATTAGCACCTAAAGCATTATTTTCAATAAATGCGCGTCTAGGTTCTACATTATCGCCCATCAGTGTTGTGAAAATTTCATCCGCTGCAATCGCGTCATCGATTTGCACTTTTAGTAAGCGACGCACTTTAGGGTCCATGGTAGTTTCCCATAATTGCTCTGGGTTCATTTCACCAAGACCTTTATAGCGCTGAATATTCAGTGTGTTTTTCGCTTCACCTTGTAGCCAATCCAAGGCTTGTTTGAACGTTGAAACAGTTTGTTCTTTTTCATTACGCTTAACAACAGCACCTACACCAACCAAACCGTTAAGCATATTCGATGTTTTCAATAGCTGTCTGTAATCGCCGCTACTTAAAAACTCAGCATTAATCACGCAACATTGTAGGTTGCCGTGTACGTATTTATTAATCTCCAAACGGTAAGCGTTAGTTTCGGCATCAAATGCCACTATCACTTCACTGCCTACTGCACCCAAGATAGGACGTAGCTTCTCTGCGATGGCGTTAGCGCTTGCTTCTGTGCTTAGATTAATTTCACCAGCATCTTGAATTGCACGTAGCACGCTTTCATCATACAGTGAAGAAATACGGCGAATCACTGCTTCAGTCAACACCACTTGTTTTGCGATTTCAGTTAGAGCTTCATCTTTTAAGATGCCAGCACTAGTTTTGGTGTCTAGCTCAGCATTTTTTAGCGCTGATTGCAGTAGGTAGATATCTAGCTCTTGCTCATCTTTAAGGTAACGCTCATCCCTACCCTGTTTTACTTTGTACAGTGGTGGCTGAGCAATGTAGATATGTCCGCGCTCTACTAATTCCGTCATTTGGCGATAGAAGAAAGTGAGCAACAAGGTACGAATATGGGCACCATCAACGTCCGCATCAGTCATGATGATAATGCGGTGATAGCGTAACTTCTCTGCATTAAAATCTGCTTTACCAATGCTGGTACCTAAGGCAGTAATCAGTGTTGCAATCTCTTGTGAGCCGAGTAATTTATCAAAACGTGCTTTTTCTACGTTTAAAATTTTACCTTTTAACGGCAAAATCGCTTGGTTTTTACGATCACGCCCTTGTTTTGCAGAACCGCCCGCAGAGTCACCCTCGACTAGGTATATTTCACACAGCGCTGGGTCTTTTTCTTGGCAATCAGCCAATTTGCCTGGCAAGCCCATGGTGTCCATCACGCCTTTACGGCGGGTAATCTCACGCGCTTTACGCGCAGCTTCCCTTGCACGAGCTGCTTCAACCACTTTTCCACAGATAATTTTGGCATCGGCTGGGTTTTCTTGTAAAAACTCTGCCAATTTTGCTGATACCACTTCAGACACCACTGGTTGCACTTCACTTGAAACCAATTTGTCTTTGGTTTGCGATGAAAACTTAGGATCAGGCACTTTAACGGACAACACGCAAGTAATGCCCTCGCGCATATCGTCACCAGTTGTTTCTACTTTTGCTTTTTTAGCCATCTCACTTTGTTCAATATACTGGTTTAACGTACGCGTCATTGCTGTACGTAAACCAGTTAAGTGAGTACCGCCATCGCGCTGTGGAATATTATTAGTAAAACACTGTACCGTTTCACTGTAAGAATCATTCCATTGCATCGCTACTTCAATCGTCATGCCATCTTTTTCACCAGATGCATAAAAAGTTTTAGGATGTAGCACCGTTTTACTACGGTTCATATACTCCACAAACCCTTTAATGCCGCCGGAGTAGGCAAAGTTTTCACTTTTACCATTGCGTTGATCTACCAACTCAATTTTTACGCCATTATTTAAGAATGAAAGCTCACGAATACGTTTAGCTAAAATCTCAAAATGATATTCCACCAACATAAAAGTTTCTACTGAGGCTAAAAAGTGTACTTCGGTACCTTTTTTATCAGTGACGCCTGTTTCTGCTAATGGGGCAACCGCTTCACCGCGACGGAACTCCATTTGGTGCACTTTACCGTTGCGGTAAATTTTTAATTTAAGCCAGTCTGATAGCGCATTAACAACAGAAACACCTACACCATGCAAGCCACCTGATACTTTGTAAGAGTTTTGATCAAACTTACCACCAGCATGTAATTCAGTCATGACAATTTCAGCCGCTGAGCGCTTAACCGCTTTAATATCATCGTATTTGATATCAGTAGGAATACCGCGTCCATTATCTGCAACACTGACTGAGTTATCAGGATGGATAATTACCTTAATATCATCGCAATGGCCTGCCAATGCTTCATCAATTGCATTATCCAGCACTTCAAACACCATATGGTGTAAACCAGAGCCATCTGACGTGTCGCCAATATACATACCTGGGCGCTTACGTACGGCATCTAAACCCTCCAATATCTTGATACTGGATGAATCATAATCTGGTGATATTGCATTGTTTTCACTCATACTTGTTTTCTTTATTTTAAAGTTATCTTTAAATTTAATATTTTTTGTTAAAGTAAAAATATTAAAGCTTTTGTTTCACGTGAAACAAGATTTAAATGCGCATTGGCATGACGACATACTTATAATCTGGATTATTAGGTAAGGTAATTAAGCAACTACTGTTTGCATCTGCAAATGAGAACGTTACTTGTTCACTGTTTGTGTTATTCAACACATCTATCAAATAAGTCACATTAAAACCAATATCTAGTACATCACTGCCGTAAGTGATTTCTAATTCTTCTTCTGCTTCCTCTTGATCGCTATTAGTACTAATTAACTTAAGATTATTATTACTTAGCACCATACGGATACCACGGTACTTTTCATTCGATAAAATCGAAGCGCGCTGCATTGCTAACAATACACCTAAACGTTCTGTTGTGAATGTATTTTGATGTCCTGTCGGTATCACACGGTTGTAATCAGGGAATTTACCATCAATGACTTTAGAAATAAGTTTGATATTGCCAAAACTAAAGTTAACTTGATTATTAGCTATCTCAACATTCACATCTTCTTCACTATCATCCAGCAATTTGATTAACTCAATCACTGTCTTACGTGGCAAGATAACATCTTGTTTTTCATAGTTATCTTTTAGTTCTGTTGAAGTAAAACTTAATCGATGACCATCTGTTCCTACGATATTCAAACGATTGGCAACGACTTCAACTAATAAGCCATTCAAGTAATAACGAATATCTTGTTGCGCCATTGCAAACTCTACTTGCTTCAACAATTCTTTTAATTGTCTTTGCGGAATTGTAACCACAGTGCCTTGTGATTGCGTTTTTGTCATGACTGGATAGTCAGCGGCAGGCAATGTTTGTAAGTTAAAACGGCTTTTACCAGCTTTTACAGTAATACGGCTATCGTTAGTTGCCATATTGATATCTGAATTATCTGGTAATGATCTGCAAATATCTAATAACTTTTTGGCAGATATCGTTGTTGAAAAATCATTACTAGTAGCACTTTCTACAGATAATGAAATTTGCATTTCTAAATCAGTGGCTGTCAGATGAATTTTGTTTTGTTTAGCTTCAAGTAATAAATTAGACAAAATAGGTAAGGTATGTCTTTTTTCTACGATGCTTGTCACTGAAGTTAACGGTTTTAATAACGTTTCACGGTTGATTTGTATATTCATCTTTATAACCTAAATAATATATATATAAATAATAACAATAATAATGTTGCATTTTTTTGTGCATAACTATTTTTTATTGAATATTTTCAATAGTTTGCAATACTTTTTTTTATCTTGGTAAAAACATAATCTACTGTGGGTCAATTGTTGATTAAATTTTCAAAATTTCTTAATCACAACCTTATGCTTATTTTATCCACAGCTTATCCTTAACCTAATTTTTATAGCTAAGCTAATATTTACCTAGTTAATCTCTAATAACTTGAACTAAAAACCCAATATCTCTGGCTATTGTTGCATCATTTTGTCTTAATAAATCAATCTCATCACATGCATGCATCACGGTAGTGTGATGTCTACCACCAAACGCCTCACCTATTTCAGGAAAGCTATGATTCGTTAATTCGCGTGATAAAGCCATTGCTATCTGTCTAGGACGTGCAAAATTACGTGTTCTTTTCTTGCTGTACATCTCTGCTACTTTAATCTTATAGTAGTCAGCAACAGTCTTCTGTATGTTTTCCATTGTGACTTGCCGGCCACGAACCGCGATTAAGTCACGTAATGCGTCTTTAGCTAGATGTACATCGATAGCATGACCTGTGAACTTAGACATGGCGATAATGCGGTTTAAGGCACCTTCCAACTCACGTACGCTAGATCTAATCTGTTTAGCGATAAAGAACGCGACATCTTCAGGTAAGTTAAGATTTACCGCTTCTGCCTTTTTAAGCAAAATAGCAACGCGCATTTCCAGCTCAGGCGGTTCAACTGCAACGGTTAAACCCCAACTAAAACGAGTTCTTAAGCGTTCATCTACATCTGCAATTTCTTTTGGATAGGTATCGCAAGTAATAACAATTTGTTTTTTTGCTTCAATTAGTGAGTTAAATGCGTAAAAGAACTCTTCTTGAGTGCGGGTTTTTTTCGCAAAAAACTGAATGTCATCAATTAACAATAAGTCCAGTGAATGATATTGACGTTTAAACTCATCAAATGCTTTATGTTCATATGCCTTAACAACATCGGATACATAGCGCTCAGCATGTAGGTAGCGGATTTTTGCTTCTGGGTTATGTAACTTTAATTCGTTACCAATGGCTTGCAGTAAATGTGTTTTACCTAAACCTACACCACCATAGATAAATAAAGGGTTATAAGCACTACCTGGATTTTCAGCAACTTGGATAGCTGCAGCTCGGGCTAATTGGTTAGCTCGGCCTGTCACGTAATTATTAAAATTAAAGCTAGGATTTAAATTAGAGGTGTCGATAGTTTTATTAGCAACTACTGCAGTTTTTTTGGTTTTAGCTAACACTTCACTCAAGTTGTGTTTAATAACATCCTGCTTAACTTCGTGATCTACCGCTTTGTTTTCTTGAGTTGTTTTTTTTGCAGTTTCTGTTTGGACAGTTTTGCCTGTAGCTTCGCCCAATACCAATTCTATTTGCATATCAGGTTTATGCTCTTGAGCAAATTGTTCAATTTTTTTCAGAAAACGATCTTTAACCCATTGCATAACAAAACGATTAGGCGCAAAAACGCGCACGGCATCACCACTAACTTCAGTGTGCAGTGGTTTGATCCAAGTATTGAATTGTTGTGCTGAAAGCTCTTTCTCAAATTTAGAAAGACAAGCAGGCCAAAAATTTTCCATCTGTAATGATATACCTTAGTTTGTACAGTTATTTTTAACTAATGTATTGAAATAACAACGATTGTATGAATGTATAACGTATTGTTTTTATTTTATTTTTTTATAAAATAGCGTACAATTCAACGCTAATCTATCCACTGCATTTTAGCTGGTTTAGCGTAACTTATCCACAGCCATTTTCAAAATTAATGAATAAAAACTTTATAAAATAAAAGTGATAAGAATTAAAAAGTTAGCGCAATTAATAAAACTAAATAAACGTTGACAAAATACTGTGTTATCGGGTCTAATAGCGCCCTTTGTAGCATTTTGCTCGTTGGAGATTCACATGAAACGTACATATCAACCTTCTAAAACACGTCGCGCACGTACACATGGCTTTTTAGTTCGCATGAAAACTAAAGGTGGCCGCGCTGTTATTGCTGCTCGTCGCGCTAAAGGTCGTTCACGCTTAGGTCTTTAAGTGAGTAACGCCGCAGGCGTTACTTTCGCTGTACATTCAGTTTAAATTTACAGTAAAAACTTAATAGTGCACACGCTTAGGTTTACAAAAAAAGCTAAGCTTATTAAAACGGATGAATTTTCATCCGTTTTTAATTTCCGCAAGCGTATTTTTGCACAGTATTTAGCAATACATTATCAGCCTAATACGTTAGCACACGCTCGTTTAGGATTGGTCATTGGTAAAAAAACTGCTAAATCGTCGGTACATAGAAATTATATGCGACGAGTTCTGCGTGAATTTTTTAGGTTACGTCAACACATAGTCAACCCGGTAGACTTAGTTGTTCGTGTGCAGAAAAAATTTAATAAAAAAGACTTTTTATCTGTTGAGCAAGAGTTTGATTCCTTGATTAAGAAGATTAATCTTCGCACTACATTAAATGCGCAACAAAACGTCACAGAGGTTCACCATTAAAAGGTATTCAGCATTTATAATGCATAATAGTTACCAAAATTTAAGCCCCATGTTTTTTTTGTGTTAACAACAATGTCGCGTCTATTAATTTGGATCATTAAGGGATATCAATTAACTTTGAGTCCTTTTTTAGGACAGCAATGTCGCTTCTACCCTACTTGTTCCCAATACTCGGTAGAGGCACTGCAAAAGCATGGTGCAATTCGTGGTAGTTACTTAATGGTTCATCGTTTATGCCGTTGTCACCCATGGTGTGATGGTGGGCATGATCCAGTACCTTAATTTCTTTAAGATACATTACTAAAATTTTATATAGATTGCTTATAAAACAATATGGATACAAGACGTTTAGTATTATTCGTGATTTTTTCTATGTCTATTCTGATGCTATGGGACGCTTGGCAGACTAAAAATGCACCTGTAACATCAACACCGGTTGCTGCTGTTAGCTCAGTGCCAAATGCGGATACTACTGCGGCTGCCACTAATCCAATCGATACACCTGTTGACACTGGCTATGCATTAAGATCTGGCCAGAATGTTCTTGTAACGACAGATCTATATAAAGTAAATATTAGTACTGTAGGTGGTGATTTACGTAAATTAGAATTACGTAAACATCGTGCGAACGATGATCAAACCAACTACTTGTTATTGGATGATTCTGCTAAGCCCATGCTTTATGTTGCTCAATCAGGCTTAATTGGTCAAGACTTACCAACACATAACTCTGTATTCACGAGTGAAGCAGCAAGTTATCAAATGCAGGACGGGCAAGATAAGCTTGAAGTGCGATTAAGTGCTATTAGTAATGGCGTGACCGTTTATAAAGTATATACATTCCATCGTAATCGCTATGAAATTGATGTTAATTACGAAATCAAGAATGACTCTAGCGTTGCAATCACTCCAGTTGTTTACTATCAAATCGTTCATGATAGCGAGTCTAACCAAGGTTCTGCCTTAATGCCTACATTCACAGGCGGCACCTATTACACAGAAACGACTAAGTTTAAAAAGCTAGCATTTAAGGATATGGAGAAAGAGCCGTTAAACATAGCGACTAACGATGGTTGGGTTGGTATCTTACAACACTACTTTGTCAGTGCATGGATTCCCAAAGATGGCTTGGCTCGTAAGTTTTATACTGAAAAACTGAGCGACAATATATTTAGAATTGGTACTAAAAGCACACTGAGTGCTATTCCTCCTGGAGCTACTTTAGCTGTTCCAGCTCGTTTTTATACTGGACCACAAACTAAAGAGGATTTAATCGCAGCAGCACCTGGCCTAGAATACAGCGTAGATTACGGTTGGTTAACGGTGATTGCATCACCGCTATTTTGGTTGTTATCAAAAATTCATTCTGTGGTGCAAAACTGGGGTGTGGCGATTATTTTGCTCACTATCTTCATTAAAGCAGCATTCTTTAAACTTTCTGCTTCTGGTTACCGCAGTATGGCGCAAATGCGTGAACTTGCACCGCGTCTGCAATCGATGAAAGAGAAGTTTGGTGATGACCGCCAAAAGATGCAAATAGCGATGATGGATCTTTACAAAAAAGAGAAAATCAATCCAATGGGTGGTTGTTTTCCAATTCTAATCCAAGTCCCTGTATTCATTGCACTTTATTGGGTTCTGTTAGGCTCGGTAGAGTTGCGTCATGCACCATTTTTTGGCTGGATCCAAGATTTGTCTGCGATTGACCCATTTTACATATTGCCGATACTCATGGGCGCTACCATGATTATTCAGACTAAGCTTAATCCTAAGCCTACTGACCCGATGCAAGCAAAAATCATGACTTGGATGCCAGTGGTGTTTAGTGTTTTCTTCTTCTTCTTCCCTGCTGGCTTGGTGTTGTATTGGTTAGTCAATAACGTGCTTTCAATAGCACAGCAGTGGTATGTTAACAAAATGATTCACGCAGAAACCGTTGCTAAAAAACAAGGTCACGTAAAAAAATCAGGTGAACATCACTAATTCCTCAGATACCATTGCCGCCATCGCCACCGCAAGTGGCGCTGGTGGTATTGGAGTAGTAAGGGTATCAGGCCCTTTATCTCAAGCTATTGCTGTCAGTGTGCTCGGGCATTGTCCCAAACCGCGTCACGCAGCTTATCTCGATTTTCAGCAGGCCGATGGCGATTTAATCGATCGCGGTATCGCCATTTTTTACCCTAATCCACACTCTTATACCGGCGAAGACGTACTTGAGTTGCAAGGCCATGGCGGTACAGCGCTAATGCAAATATTGCTAGCTAGGTGTATTGCACTTGGCGCACGTCAAGCAGAGCCAGGAGAGTTTACTCGCCGTGCTTATCTCAATGATAAAATGGACTTAGCTCAGGCTGAAGCTGTTGCTGACGTTATCAATGCTGCTACCGTTGAAGCCGCAAAGAGTGCAGTACGTTCTTTGTCTGGCGAGTTTTCACAGCACATCAATACCCTACTCTTAAAGTTAATTGATCTACGCATGTATGTAGAGGCATGTTTGGATTTTCCTGAGGAGGAAATCGACTTTATCACGCAAGGTCGAGTGGCTGATAAGTTGGATGCAATTATTGATGAATTGGCATTTGTCTTTGCAAAAGCTAAGCAAGGTAGTCTATTGCGAGAAGGTATCAATGTCGTTTTAGTGGGGCAACCTAATGTTGGTAAATCTAGCTTGATGAATCAGTTAGCTGGTGAAGAAGTTGCTATAGTGACCTCAATAGCTGGTACTACTCGAGATACCATCAAGAATGCGATACAAATAAATGGGGTGCCTTTGCATGTCATTGATACTGCAGGCTTGCGCGAAACAGATGATGAAGTTGAAAAATTTGGTATCGCCCGAACTTGGCGAGCTGCAGAAACAGCCAATATCGCATTATTATTAGTTGACGCAGCTCATGGTATTACCAACACTGAAAAGTCGATTTTAGAGCGGCTACCGCAAGAAATTCCTAAAATTTGGGTTCACAATAAGATTGACGTGACTCAGGAACCTGCAATAATCGAAGTAAAAGACAAAGCTACGCATGTTTATATTTCTGCGAAGACTGGTGCTGGCTTGGATCTTCTTAAAACTCATTTGTTAAAATTAGCTGGCTACCAGAATAATGCTGAGGGTGTTTTTATGGCACGCGCTAGACACTTATCCGCGCTGGCACAAGTCCGAGGTCATTTGGATGTTGCTACGAGTCAACTCAACTCAGCAGAGTTGGTGGCTGAAGAGTTGCGTTTAGCACAAGACGCGTTAGGTACTATTACAGGTGAGTTCACGCCTGATGATCTATTAGGTGAAATATTTTCTAGATTCTGTATTGGCAAGTAGATTGTACTTGTTTTGGGTTTAGTCTATATCGATTAATTTATAGAGTAGGAAAAAACATTTTCTTACGCTTGAATGTCATGTGTATAACATTAATCTGGTGCTATAGATGTAGCATCTCTAATTTTTTGTTGCACCCACTATTATGAATTGATACTTAGCGCTAATTGCTATTAGTGCTAAGTATCATATGGTATGTTTATGCGGTCAGGTCTACAATTGTTGCTTCTGGCCCGTTTTTCTTTACAGAGTCTATTCCGTTATCTCGAGCCGCCTCACTTTCATACATTTGGCTTTGACCGATCACTTGGTGATTAGCCGCTTTAAGTACGAAGTATGGTTTTTCCGACTTGGATACTAAGCGCTCGTAACGAGCTTCATCTGCTGCGTTTTTTTGAATAGATGCAATACCGTTTAGCGCGCTTGCTTTTGTTTCGTACATTTCTGATTGCAGAATAATCTGTCCGTTCCCGGCCAATAAATTAAAGTGAAACTGCCCACTTTTTGCTGCTTTTAATTCAAATTTTCCAGCCATAAAATTCTCCTTACAATCCGTTGTTGTTCTAAGTTTACATTCTATGCTTATTACCATGTCTACTATAGGCGTGCATATGAGATTAAGTCAATACTAAATCTGTTGTGAGTGAATTTTAAGGAGGTTTCACGTGAAACATTAGGCTTGTACTCAGCATGTTATTAGGCAGGTAAAGGTATCTAGATGATTAATGTAACGCAAGTCAGTTGCTTGTACTATGGGGTGGTCTGCTAAAAGTAGCGGCTTCGTGAATGCATGATGTTGGAGCTTACAATTTAACCATTGGGAGAGGTGTTGCGATAATGATCAAGGTTATCCATGATAGAAACAGACTTTACCAATATGCATAAAGTGTGAGTATCGCAGGATGATTTATGGCAGCTGTAGATTAGTTCATGATAGTTATAAAAAAAGCAGGGCCTCTAATGAAGCCCTGCTTTGATTTAGTTTATTGCTAATTATTTTTTAGCTGAAGGTGTTCTTTCAGTAAGTAGATAAATAATATAGTTAGCTTTTTCTGCAGCTGTGCAATCTGTGCCAATAATTTCATTGCAGTGTTCTGTGAACTTCTCTTCAACTTTTTCTAAATCTTTAAAGCGTTTGTTGTTAACAGCTGGTGAAAGAGGCTCGATTGATTTGCCAGTTAAAGCATGTTTACCTGGGTTAGCAGGGTTGGTTGTATGGCATGAAGCGCACGCCATTTCTTTACCGTTTGGCATTTTAATTTTACGATTAAAAAACATCTTGCCATCAGTCACAGAAGATACAAACTCTGGATTAACAGTTTGTGCGATGCTGATGTATTTTTTCGTTAACGCTTCGGCGTTAGTAATGTTTGCTTGTGCAGCATGTGCTGACAATGTGGCAAAGCCTAGTAGCGTGGCTAAAATAAGATGAGTGTGTTTCACGTGCGACTCCTTAGTAATAAAACCAATAAAACCAAATTTTTGCTAAAAAAGTATATTGATTATGATTGTTATAAATTATGTCTTAATTCTAAACCAATTCTAGCTTGCATGATATCGATTAACGTAAATATTATGCCAATAATGTTAAGAAATTATGGCTATGTTGTAAATATGCTGTTGTTTCACGTGAAACATTGATTATAAGTAGTGTTATGCATGACCTAGACTTGAGATTAAGTTAAACTTCTACCTCTTGAGTAATAACGTTTTTTTGTGATTAAAATATGAATTTTCCTGATCTGTTTGATGTAATTGTAGTCGGTGGTGGTCATGCTGGGACAGAGGCCGCGCTTGCCAGTGCAAGAATGGGACAAAAAACCTTATTGCTTACGCATAATATAGAAACTTTGGGCCAGATGTCTTGTAATCCGAGTATCGGTGGTATCGGTAAAGGGCACTTGGTTAAAGAAATTGATGCCTTAGGTGGCGCAATGGCCGCTGCAACAGATGAAGGCGGTATTCAGTTTCGCATATTAAACTCCAGTAAAGGTCCCGCTGTACGTGCAACACGTGCGCAAGCAGATCGTATCTTATATAAAGCTGCGATACGACATAAGTTGGAGAATCAAGAAAACCTTTGGTTGTTCCAGCAAGCGGTAGATGACATCATATTGGAGGGTGACCGTGCCGCTGGGGTAGTAACGCAAATAGGGTTACGCTTTGCAGCAAAATCTGTGGTGTTGACAGCAGGAACATTTTTGGGTGGTTTGGTACACGTGGGTCTGCAGAATTATCAGGCAGGCCGCGCTGGCGACCCTCCTTCTATCTCGCTTGCTGCACGTTTGCGCGAAATCGGTTTGCCAGCAGGCCGCTTGAAAACAGGTACACCACCACGCATTGATGGTCGCACCATAGATTATTCAGTGATGACGATGCAACCCGGCGATGACCCGGTGCCTGTGTTCTCATTTCTTGGGAATGTGTCGCAACATCCAGCGCAGATGCCTTGCTGGATTACACATACCAATGAACGTACTCACGATATTATCCGTAGCGGTCTGGATCGCTCACCCATGTATACAGGTGTCATTGAAGGTGTGGGACCCCGCTACTGCCCTAGTGTAGAAGATAAAATTCATCGTTTTGCAGATAAAGAGTCTCATCAGATATTTTTAGAGCCAGAAGGACTAGCAACCAACGAAATATATCCAAATGGTATTTCAACCAGTTTACCCTTTGATATTCAGTTGGCTTTGGTGCGGTCTGTAAAAGGTTTGGAGAATGCTCATATTTTACGTCCTGGCTATGCGATTGAGTATGACTATTATGATCCTCGTGGTTTGAAGTCAAGTTTGGAAACCAAAGCTGTTAAAGGTTTGTTCTTTGCTGGACAGATTAACGGCACAACCGGTTATGAAGAGGCTGCAGCGCAAGGTTTGCTAGCAGGTGCAAATGCTGCTTTGTACGCACAAGGTAAAGAGGCATGGTGTCCTGCGCGTGATGAAGCTTATTTGGGTGTGTTGGTGGATGATTTAATCACGCGCGGTGTGAGTGAGCCCTATCGTATGTTTACCAGCCGTGCAGAGTATCGTTTGCAGTTGCGTGAAGACAATGCGGATATGCGACTAACCGAAATAGGTCGCAAACTTGGCTTGGTCGACGATGTGCGCTGGGAAGCTTTCAGTCGCAAAAAAGAAGCGATTGAGCGTGAGCAAGAGCGTTTGAAAAAAACCTTTGTGCAGCCAGCCAACTTAAGCGCTGAGGTCATGCAGAATGTATTTGGTAAGCCGCTAGAACATGAATATAGTTTGTTTGAATTGCTGCGCAGACCTGAGGTAAGTTATGAAGCCGTGCTTTCATTGGATGGTTTAGGCTTGGGAGAGGTGGAGCCTTCGGTGCGTGAACAAGTAGAAATTGCAGCAAAATATCAAGGCTATATTGACCGTCAGGTGGAGGAAGTGGCACGTAGCCGTGGGCAGGAAAATACCTTGCTACCATCTGATTTGGATTACCGAGAAATTCATGGTTTACCGATAGAGGCGCAACAAAAGTTAAATGCACATAAGCCAGAAACGATTGGTCAGGCCAGCCGTATATCTGGTATTACGCCGGCAGCGATTTCCCTCTTACTAGTGTATTTAAAGCGTAAGTCACGAGCAAAGACTTTTAGCAATACGAACGCAGATATGGGAAACGTAGCATGAGCACAACCGGCAATATGCCAAGAAATTTAAAGCAAGAAGATCGTGCGCAGTTACAGGCAAAGCTCGAACTGGGCTTGCAGGAGATGGGCTTAGAAATACTCCCAGAACAAAAACAAAAACTACTAGATTATGTTGCTTTGATCTACAAATGGAATCAAGTACACAATCTTACTGCAGTACGTGAGCCTATTGAAATGGTGACCCTACATATACTGGATAGTTTGTCGGTGCTTACTCATATCGAATGTGAACACTTACTTGATGTGGGGGCAGGTGCTGGTTTGCCGAGTATCCCGTTGGCTATCTGCCTGCCTCAACTGCAAGTCACCGCAATTGATGCCGTGCAAAAGAAAGTAAGTTTTATGCGGCAAGTAAAGGCGGAGCTGGGGTTGTCAAATTTCTCTGTGATTCATGGGCGTATCGAAGAGCAAGCTGTGCCTAGCAAAGAAATGCCTGAAAAGTTTGAGGTCATCATTTCGCGTGCATTTTCAGAGATTGCCCTATTCATCAAGTTAACCAAGCACTTGTTAGCAGATGGCGGCTCGTGGCTAGCGATGAAAGGTATTGTGCCTGAGCATGAATTTAAAAAGAGTGCAATTAAGCCTACTGAAATTCGTGTCTTAAAGGTAGCGGGCTTGGATGCTGAGCGTCATTTAGTGGTGTTGAAACAAGAACTAGCTAATTAACTGAGCAGTTTTGAGTGCTGATGTGCACGAGTGTAATCATTGAAAATGCAAAGAAAAATAATATGAAAATATTGGCAATCACAAATCAAAAAGGTGGGGTTGGTAAAACTACAACTTGCGTCAATTTGGCGGCAAGTCTCGCTAGCTTGGGTAAGCGTGTGTTGTTGATAGATTTGGATCCACAAGGAAATGCTAGTACGGGTAGTGGTATTGATAAGGCGCATCTTAAGCAAAGTATTTACCATGTGCTGATTGGTGAACGGTCTTTGAAAGAAGTGGTGGTAAAAAGTGAAAAAGGCGGTTTTGATATTGCTCCATCTAATAGAGAGTTGGCTGGTGCTGAAGTTGAACTGGTTAATGAGTTGGCGCGTGAGAATCGCTTAAAAGCGGCAATTACTAAATTGGGTGATGCTTACGATATGGTGTTGCTAGACTGCCCCCCTGCCCTAAACCTTGTGACGGTAAATGCATTAACTGCTGCCAACGCTGTAATGATTCCTATGCAATGTGAATATTATGCTTTAGAGGGGTTGTCCGATTTGGTGAATACCATCAAAAAAGTACGCGCACATTTGAATCCAACCTTGGAAATAGAGGGTTTGTTGCGCACCTTGTTTGATAATCGCAATATGCTTGCTCAGCAAGTTTCTGCACAGTTGATTAGCCATTTTGGTGACAAGGTCTACAAGACAGTGATTCCACGTAATATTCGTTTAGCAGAAGCGCCAAGTTATGGGGTACCTGTATTAAGTTACGACAAAAGCTCTAAAGGGGCTGTTGCCTACCTAGAGTTAGCACAAGAAATTACCAGTAAAGATAAAAACTGAAACAAATTCAGCATTTATTCTAAAAAATATAAAGAGAAGCAATTATGGTTAAGTTAAAAGGATTGGGACGTGGACTTGATGCCCTGCTCGCTGGGGATATGGGGAGTGTGGGGGAAGCAGACTCGCTGATGATGTTAAAAGTTGACCAATTACGTCCTGGCAAATATCAACCAAGAAGTTATATGGATGAAGCTGCGTTAAAAACACTGGCTGACTCAATTAAAGCGCAAGGCATTATGCAGCCTATTCTTGTTCGTCAATTGGCGGATGAGCAATATGAAATTATTGCAGGTGAGCGACGCTGGCGTGCAAGTCAGCGTGCTGGATTAGCTGAAGTGCCAGTGCTTGTGCGTGAAATTGCGGATGAGTCAGCGCTGGCAATGGCATTAATTGAGAATATTCAGCGTGAGAACCTTAATCCCCTTGAAGAAGCGCAAGGCATCAAACGATTGATAGATGAGTTTTCTATGACGCATGAAAAAGCCGCTGAATCTGTTGGCAGATCACGTGTGGCAGTATCAAATTTATTGCGTTTACTCACTCTAACAGGTGCGGTGCAAGACATGCTGATGCATGGTAAGTTGGATATGGGGCATGCGCGTGCACTGGTGGGGTTGGAAGGTGCCCAGCAAGTCATGCTGGCAGAGCAGATTGTTCACAATAGATTATCGGTGCGTGAAGCGGAAGCATTAGTGAAAAAATTGGGTGAGCAAACTGATAGGCCGGCATCAAAATCAACGCAAGCACCGAAAGAAGATCAAGATGTGTTAAGGCTGCAAGAAAGATTAAGTGGTACGTTAGGGGCAAGCGTTAGTATTAAAGCAAATAGTAATGGAGCGGGCGTATTGAAAATTAACTACGCAAATTTAGATCAGTTGGACGAGATTATTGGCAGAATTACACGCTAAGTGTTTCATTTACTTACAACTTAGCTATTGACTAAAAATCGCTATTAATTCAAAATCGCGGTCTTTGCTACTTAATGGTATTTAAGTAGCAATATAAATATGTGAAGCCAAGCATAATTAGGCGTCAAAAAAGCTTATAAATTAATCGGATTTAAGCCATTGTCAGCATTAAATACATCAGATGTTTTTAGTAAAATGCTTAAAATTCAAGTAATTGCTACGCTTGCAGTTGCTGTGATTATGTTTTTGTTTTTTGATGTGCATGGATTGATATCAGCAACCT